>VOFE01001373.1_pt1 | contig 91891 bp, 104 predicted proteins | sample 5384071 | NCBI WGS metagenome assembly VOFE01 (sample SAMN12384724, study PRJNA508395) | human gut metagenome | isolation source: healthy gut D | host: Homo sapiens
CTTTTCGAGAAAGAGGCCGGCCGTCTCCCTGGCTTCCTCCGGGGTGGAGTTCAGGATGCTGTAGGCTTTCCTGCCGCTTGTTCCGAACTGTTCCACCAGCTGGTTTTGCAGATGCACGTTCTTTTCAATGTTCCCCACTTCCCAGTCCCGCATGGCACTGATGCTGTGCTGTGGATAATCACAATCCACCACAAGTACGTTATATCCGTTCAGGTAATGGAAATAACTGGCGAGCAACACGGTGAACGTGGATTTTCCCACACCGCCTTTCTGGTTGCTCAAAGCGACAAATAAAGGTTCTCTCTTCATAGGCTTGAATTTAGAGTGTATAACTTGTTTCATATCTGTCTGGATTTTTTCGTTTCATCACACGGCAATGCATCCGTTGGTATATGGCAATTACGCATTGCTTGCCTGTTTGCATGAATACATTGCATACCATATTGCATCAGTGTAATGCCGGTTGCCGGAGGGTGTTGCCGTATAAGGTGCATTGCATTCATGTAATATGGAGCTCAATGTACCCCATACTGCATTGCACGGATGCAATGTGTTCCGTCATGCAGGACTGCCATGCGGCATATATGGCATTGCGCATACATGGATGATACCGCATTCGCGTCATGCACCACCTGTGGCAGGCAAGCAATACATCTTACAGGACAATGTTCCAATGTATGCCCTCATGCACTGTGCCAAAAGTAGCGGCTATTCTTGAAACTTCCGCCAACATTTCCCCTACCTGACATCAGATGTCGTCAGATGTCATCAAATGTCATATCAAACGCTGTTTACCAATCGGTTATCACTGTCTAATTTTGCAAAATCGGAATCAGACAATGGAAAGGAACTGACTTCGCCGGACCACAGCACGCCGTGAACGTCGCGCGGCAATCCGACGAAGGAGGATTCTCTGTTCAAGCGAACAGAGCAAGTTGTGTCCTTGTCCGACAAAAAGTCTTTTGTCCGACAAGAACCAACTTGCCCGCCCAGAGGGGCGGGGGGAATCCGCTCCAAAGTCGCGGATTCCGGAAGAGAAAAAAAGTACAAACCAAAAATCTCATGTGTATGGAGAGAACAACAGGGACAAGGACGGGCAGAAAGCCCAAAAGTGATCCGGCGGACCGCAAGTACAGTTTCCGCCTGAACGCCGAGGAGAACACAAGATTCGAGAAGTTACTGGCGGATTCAGGAGCCGGCAACCTCACGCTGTTCATCAAGAAATCTATCTTCTCGGGACAGATAAAGGTCGTGAAAATAGACAAGGCGACGATGGACTATTACATCAGGCTGACAGAATTCCACAAACAGTTCCAGGCTGTCGGCAACAACTACAACCAGGTGGTACGTGCCTTGAAGAACAATTTCGGGGAGAAACGGGCGAGGGCATTGCTCTATAAGTTGGAAAGGTTGAGCCTCGAGCTGATGCTCATCTGTAAAAAGGTCATGGCGCTAACCCAGGAATACGAGCGGAAATGGTTGCAAAAATAAGCCATGGCATGAGTCTTTACGGGGTGCTTGCTTATAACTACGACAAGGTAGCGGCTGGTACGGCTGAGATCCTTTCCGGCAGCCGTATGATCTCCGACCGGCTCGGGTTGCCAAGCGGGGACATACGCATGGCATTGCTCTCTTTCGAGAACTACCTGCTGGCAAACCGCAACACGGAGAAGCCCGTCCTGCACATCTCCCTCTCCCCGGCACCGGAAGACCAGCTGACCGACGGGCGGCTGGCAGAACTGGCGGAACGTTATATGCAGAAGATGGGGTATGGGAACCAGCCTTACATCACCTACAAACATGCCGATACCCACAATACCCATATCCATATTGTCAGTGTCTGTGTGAATGAACAGGGGAAAAAGATCAGCGATGCCTACGAGCATCGGCGTTCCATGACCGCCTGTCGGGAACTGGAAGTGGATTTCGGTCTGCGAAACGGAGCGGATGCGGAAAGGCGGAATCCAAAAGCGGAACTAAGAAAGGTGGACGCTTCCTTGGGAGATGTCCGCCATCAGGTAGGCAATACCCTTAAAGCCGTATTGGAAAGCTACCGTTTCCAAACCTTCGGGGAATACAATGCGCTGCTTTCCACGCTCAACATCGAGGCGAAACAGGTCAGGGGAGAATACAACGGTACACCATATACCGGTATTGTCTATTCGGTCACGGATGATACCGGCAAGGTTGTCAGCCCACCGTTCAAGAGTTCCCGATTTGGGAAACGCTTCGGAAATGAACAGTTGGAAAAGCGGATGCTGATGAATCTGAAAGCTCTCAAAGACGGGAAATGGGCCCCTTCCATACAGGCGGACATCGTTCGTGCCTTGCGGCAGGCGGATTCACGGAAACGGTTTGTGGAACTGCTCGGGCAAAGGCGTATTGATGTGGTCTTCCGTGAGAATGAGCGGGGACGTATCTATGGTGTCACCTTCATTGACCACAACCGCCGGGAGGTATTCAACGGCTCACGCATGGGCAAGGAGTTTTCCGCAAATGCGTTCAACGACTATTTCAAATGGTTGGAAAACATACCTGAAAAGGAACGGGGTGGACATTCCGCTACAGAACTTTGGCAGCATCACCGTCACGAATCCTCTAGCACGCTCGAACTGGCGGCAGGCATTCTCTCCTTGGAAACCAATCCGCGGGATTACGAGGAGGAAGCCTTTGCACGCCGCATGAAGAAAAAAAAGAAGACCGGACGCAAGCGTGGCATTTAGACAAAACAAGTATCAACCCATTTATCCACAATTCTTATGCAGCAGGAAGACGATTTGAGGGCACTCGCCAAGATTATGGAGTTCGGCAGGGCCGTGAGTATTTTTCTTTTGGTGGTACACGTCTATGTGTACTGCTATCCAAGTATCACCGCATGGCACTTGAACCTTGAGGTGATAGACCGGATTCTGGTAAACTTCAACAACACGACTGGAATTTTCAACTGTATTCTCTGGAGCAAACTGTTGGCAGTGCTTCTGTTGGCCGTTTCCTGTCTGGGTACGCACGGGGTCAAAGGTGAAAAGATAACCTGGCCTAAAATTTATGCGGTGCATTGGTGGCAGGATGCGCATTGTTTTTTCTGAACTGGTGGCTTCTTAAACTGCCATTGCCACACATGGCAAATACCGCATTCTATATTTTTACTCTTACGGCAGGCTATCTCGCCCTGTTGATGTCGGGATTATGGATGAGTCGCATTTACAGGCACAACCTCATGGAAGATGTGTTCAATATGGAAAATGAGAGTTTCATGCAGGAAACCCGACTGATGGAGAATGAATATTCGGTAAACCTCCCGACGAGATTCTATTATAAAAAACGCTGGAATAACGGATTTGTCAATATTGTCAATATTTTCCGTGCCTGCATGGTTATCGGGACACCGGGCAGCGGCAAATCCTACGCGATAGTCAACAGTTACATCCGTCAGCTTATAGCCAAAGGCTTTGCGATTTACATCTACGATTACAAGTTTGACGACCTGTCCACCATCGCCTATAACTCGTTATTGAAAAATATGGACAAATACGAGATCAAGCCCCGGTTCTATGTCATCAATTTCGATGATCCACGCAGGTCGCACCGTTGCAATCCCATTAATCCGGAATTCATGACGGACATATCCGACGCGTATGAGGCAAGCTATACGATAATGCTCAACCTCAACCGCACCTGGATCGAAAAGCAGGGGGACTTCTTCGTGGAGTCTCCCATCATTCTGCTCGCGGCAATAATCTGGTATTTAAAGATTTACAAGAACGGCATTTACTGTACGTTTCCCCATGCGGTAGAACTGCTCAACAAGCCCTACTCGGACCTGTTCACCATTCTGACCTCTTATCCGGAGCTGGAAAACTACCTTTCCTCCCTTCATGGACGCATGGAAGGGAAATGCCCAGGACCAGCTCCAAGGCCAGATAGCCTCGGCTAAAATACCCCTTACGCGCATGATCTCCCCACAACTCTACTGGGTGATGACCGGTAATGATTTTTCATTGGATATCAACAATCCGAAAGAACCCAAACTGCTCTGCGTGGGCAACAATCCGGACAGGCAGAACATTTATTCGGCAGCGCTCGGATTATATAATTCCCGTATCGTCAAGCTTATCAACAAGAAAAAACAGCTTAAATGCGCCGTTATCATTGACGAGCTTCCCACCATCTATTTCCGTGGGCTTGACAACCTGATCGCGACGGCGAGAAGCAACAAGGTGGGTGTGCTTCTGGGTTTTCAGGATTTCAGTCAATTGACACGTGACTACGGAGAAAAAGAATCCAAGGTCATCCAGAACACGGTGGGGAATATTTTCAGCGGACAGGTGGTCGGTGAAACCGCAAAAACGCTTTCAGAGCGCTTCGGCAAGGTGCTTCAGCAACGTCAGTCCGTATCCATCAACCGTCAGGATGTATCCACATCCATCAACACGCAGCTAGACTCGCTCATTCCCGCATCCAAGATCGCCAACCTCTCACAAGGCACGTTTGTCGGGGCTGTGGCGGATAATTTTGATGAGAGGATAGAGCAGAAAATATTTCATGCCGAAATCGTCGTAGACCATGCCAGGATCAGCGCAGAAGAAAAGGCTTATCAGAAAATCCCGGTCATCAACGACTTCAAGGACAGGAACGGTAACGACATCATGATGCAACAGATACAACGCAATTACGACCAGATCAAGGCGGATGCTCAGGCTATTATCAATGAGGAGATGCGGCGTATCAAAAATGACCCTGAACTCCGTAAACGACTGGGTCTGGAAGATGAAAAAGGAAATGACCCCGACAAATCATGACAAGTGGAGGGGTAATTGAAGAAATTATACCCCGACTGATCGGATTATTGAAAAAGATGCCGTATATTTGAAACTTGAAATAGAGAAATAAGGCCGGTCTCGACAATTGGGACCGCCATTATTATACATAAGTCGCAAGACGTCTCGAACAGGAATCTGACAAATTCAAAAACACAGAGGCTATTGCGTGAGGCTTATGCTATACCTTATAGCATGAGCCCATGCGGGTTTCTGTGTTGGGCTTTGTCAGAGCCTCTGTTCGAAATAAGCATGGGTTTCATGCTTTTTTAACAAGAGGTATGGCAAAAATTCAAGTTATCATGGCACTCACTTTGGACGGGTTCCTTCCGCATGAAGACGAGATGCTTATGCGATGGGTGAGGGAAAACAAACGGTATGGTTTCCCACGCTGGCAGCGACAGGCCACATTCCACATCTACCCCCATTACGGTTTGATGGACTTGCTGAATGTAAAGGAAAAGCATGACAAGGATTGTATTTATCTGGCAGGAGTGGGAGATGGAGGAAGTGCGGAATATGCCGATGGACTTTTTCGGTATAATCTGGTGGATGAGACAGTACTTTTTCTGCTGCCTCTTTCTTATGGTGGTGGAATCCCCTTGACGGGAGAATTCCGGTCTGCCCGCTGGAAACTTCTTGGCTGCAAAACTTTCTCCAACGGAATCTGCCGGCTTATATATGAACGAAACGGATGAAGATGCTATCTCAATCCATACATTTCCATTTTCTTGTATAGCGTCGGACGGCTCATTCCCAGCATTCTCGCCGCACGGCTGATCTTACCTCCACATTCTTCCAGAATCTTCCTTATTAGTTCTTTCTCTTCTGCTTCTTCCATCAAGCCTTTTTTACATTTTTCGCCTGTCCTACAGATGGTCGCATTAAGATTCAGATCTTTATGGGTTAACAATGGAGATACCGCCAACAGGACAGCACGTCTTATCCGGTTGTCAAGTTCACGCACATTGCCCGGCCATGAGTGGGAAAGCATGGAGATTTTGGCTTGTTCGGTAAAACCGGAGGTCTCCACGCGTATCTCTTCTGAATGTTGCTCACGAAAGAAGTCAGCCAGTGGCAATATATCTTCCGGGCATTCGGAGAGAGAGGGCTGGCGTATCTCAAACTCGGCGAGACGGTAGTACAGATCCTCCCGGAAACGTCCCTCCGTATGGCACGCTCCATATCCTCGTTGGTAGCCGACAATATCCGTACATCGGCTTCAAGTTCTTTGCGGCTGCCTACTGGACAATACACTCTTTCCTGTAATACCCTGAGCAGCAGTGTCTGCATTTCGGGAGGCATGTTTCCGATCTCGTCAAGAAAGAGCGTACCGCCCTTGGCCGTCTCAAAATAGCCGGCAGTATCCTTTTTCGCATCGGTAAATGCCCCCTGCACGTGGCCGAAGAACTCAGATGCGGCAAGTTCCCCCCGGATACAACCACAGTTCACCGCCACAAAAGGCTTGTCCTTACGCCCGCTATGCTGTTGGATCAGCTGTGCGACAGATTCTTTCCCGCTACCATTCGGTCCAAGGATCATGACGGAACAATCCAGGGGAGCCACACGACAAGCTATCCGCTCGGTCTCCCGGATCGCCACGCTAAGCCTTTTCATTAATGATTTCTTCGGGGGAACGGAAACTGGCAGGACCGATCAATCCCCGTAACAGTTCCATCAGTAACTCCTCGTGGACAGGCTTGGGCAAGTAGTCCTTCGCGCCCAATTTGACGGCACGCACCGCATCTGCAATGGAGGCATGTTCGGTCATCACCACAAAAGGGATATGTAATCCTTGGGAGACGCTCCATTCCAGTAAGCTGATGCCATCCCCTTCGGGAAGGCGGACATCTGTCAGTACCAGCGCCACGTTATTCCCCTTGATTTTCCGGCGTGCCGAAGGCTCATCTATGGCCGTCAATACCCCGTAACCGGCTTTCAGTAGCCATCTCTCAAGAATATCGCAAAGAATCAGGTTGTCCTCCACGATCAATAAAGTTTTTTTCATCCCCATCATTTTTCTTTCTTAATTCATTATTTACTTCGTCTATCAGTAACCGTATCTGTTTCATAATTCTCATCGTGTACTCTCTGACCGTCTCGTCGCTCGAGGTCTTGTCATGCAGGAGCTTCCGATAACCGGAACAGTACATCGTTGGCCCCTAACAACTCCCAGACCGGAGCCATCCGATGTACGATCCTCCGCATGGCTTCCCGATGGTTTTTCCTTAAAGCCTCCTCCAGTTCGGCAAGATCCTTTTCTGACTCTTTTGCGACAAGACCGAACATATGACGACGGTCGTCCGTACTTTCCATCAGGCGGGAATAGTCGAACGGAGACATGCCTGCGCTTCTACCCTCCGTAACGGAGGAGATAAAGGCCAGTAGTCCTTTTGAAGAGAAAGGCTTATGTATGCAACCGCAAAAACCGGACTTCATATACACGCCCGAGTCCCCGTCCCCCCGTGCCGTCATGACAGCGACCGGAACGGTACGGGAATTTCCGATATCCGAGTTACGCAGTAATTTCAACAGGCCGAAACCGTCGGTCACGGGCATCTGTATATCTGTCAATACCAAATCATAATCCAAGCGGTTGAGTGCTAGAATGGCTTCTTTTGCATTTTGACAGGTCGTGCATTCCACCCCGTTGCGCCCGAGCATGTCTTCCGTTATTTTCAGAAGGATGCTGTCATCGTCCACTACCAGTACATGTTTGGGAAGTATCGTCGCAGATTGTACCGGAAGCTCCTCTGTTTCCGGTTCTCCTGTCGTTTCCGAAAGGGGAAACGACAGGCAGAATGTTGTACCTTTACCTGGTCGGCTCTCTACTTCAATGCTTCCGTCCAGTACCTTTACAAGAGCTTTCGTGATAAAAAGCCCAAGACCGAAACCTTCCGAGTTTATCTCCTGCGCCGCACGCTCGAACGGACGGAAGACACGTTCCAATGTCTCCTCGTCCATACCGATACCGGTATCACCGACCTCCACATATAATCTTCCCGCCATGTACTCGGTATGGAAACGGATCGTACCCGACAGGGTGAACTTGATGGCGTTTGTCAGCAGATTGTCCAATATTTGTTCCAATTTGTCTGCGTCTCCTCTCACTGTAATATCGCCGACATTCTTATGCCGGTGCTCGAACAGCAAGGCCCGGCCACCCGCCTTGCGGGCATATTCCTTCGATATGTTGTCAAGCAAGTTGTTTAGACGGAAAGGAACCTCGTTACGGGTATCCTTGGTCTCATTGATCTTATAAACATCCATCAGGTTGTTCACCAGATTCAGTATATGGCGGCAGGAATGGCGGATGTTCTCCAGATAGCCTTCCCGTTTTTTCTTTTCACGGGTTTCCGAGGCCAGCTCCACACAGTTGCTGATATTGCCCAATGGTCCTCGTATATCGTGCGAGATGGTCAGGATGATCTGTTTACGCATACCGAGCAGTTCCTCGTTCTCACGGTTTATCCTTTGGAGCTGTGCCCGCCCTTCCCTTTCTTTCCTGATGTCATGCCGTATGATCAGGAACGAGATGAATAGCAAGGAGGAAGCAGAGACGATTACCAAGACAAACAGCTTGAAAGAAAAATCTCCGGCTTCCGTGATTTTTTCCTCACGACTGATGAACGCCGCCTGCGCTTGCCCGTCAAGATGGGTGATGAGTATTTGCAACTTCTGGTTCAAGGCCTTATTCTGTATGCGCAGACTGTCGGTATACATGTCTATCCGGCGTTCACGTTCCTCTTGCATGGCGATCAGCTTCTCATTCAAATCTTGCAGTCCTTTCGATGGCTCGAAGACCTGTACGCTCCTTTTCCCTCCGAACCAACCGGCAATCCCTTTTTTCTTTTGAGTGACTGTCCGGGTACGAACCGCTTCCCTGATAACAACAGGCAGACGATTTGCGAGTAGACTGTCCGCTTCCCCCTGTCTGGTAATGGTCTCCATAATGCGGAGCAGGTGTATCTCCTTAGCTTCCAATAAATGGCATAGGGAGTCTATCTGCTTTGGCAGGACGAACGTGCCACAACTCACTTTCAATATTTGTAACAAGCTGTCCGTTTGCAAGCGTTTTCTGCGATACTCACGAAAATCGGTATCCTCCCAGACAATGACTATGGCGATGCGCCGTACTGATGTCATGGCGTATCCTGCGTATCTCCGATGTTTCCGATGGAAACCATGCCGCAAACGGCCACGACCAATATCATGTATCCTAGAAGTACCTTATACGCATATTCCCGTTTCCTAAAAAATCAATGGATAGATAAAAATAGAAAAAGCCCCGTTCGTACCGGGTTAACATCGGGATGGAAACCATGCCGCAACCGCATCCACCCATTGTCCGTTCACATATTTCTGTGCGGTGATGGTTTCAGCTATCTCAGGATCCACGTCATACTCTAACGTCACAGATTCCTGCAATTCGGCCGACGCGTTGGAACTGCTGACTCTCGTACCTATCAGCAAGGTACTTCCAACCGCTTTCGTAACGGCAGAACGAACTGCGGCCTGTTCAACCTCATCCGTTGAATAGATGGGAGTGACAATGATTTGCGTACCGGCTTCCACGGCACCTGCCGGGGCGGTCAATGTCATTTCTATCTCTCCATCCTCATTCCCTTTCAATGTCTCGGAAGTGACAACACCGCTGGCAGAACCGTCCGGCTCTACGTTAATCGCAGTTCCTTTATTGCTCAATGCCACGTTCCACACCGGATTGTTGCTGTCCCCGTCACTCACGGTAACGGAAGTCTCTTTGGACTCCTTGCCATCCGCTTCCGCCTTCAAGGTATAAGTACCTGCGGCTACATTTTCAAACACGAATGTACCGTCCGCCTTAGTCGTTGCGGATGTCCCGCCCATGGAAACGGTTGCCGAAATACCCTCACCGTCAACACCTGTCACACGTCCGCTGATACTATGTGTCACAGCCACTGTAGGCGGGGTTACATTGCTGTAATCGGGGTCATCGTCACTACAACTTGCCATACCCATCGCAAGGCAGGCAACAAGGAGCATGAAAGCCCCTTTCTTCATAAAATTGTACATAAATAAAATGAATTAAAATGTTAATTATAAATGATAAATAACTCTCATGACAGATGTTTTCCGGACCTTCTCAGTCATCCAGAATCCATTCCTTCCATCCGGCATAATCACTTGCCCGACGACCGGCATCCAACGCGTTCCTTGCCGACCGGTCTCATGTCCTGCTGCGATCCTCCTTACATAAGAGGCCGGAACTTCCACCATCACCACACGCCTTCCGTCCCTCAAGTGGAAAATCAACGGTTTCTTGTCCTTATAATGGAATTGCTCTTCCAACAGACATGGCGAATATTCCAACGCCAGCCAACTATCGCCACACCGATACAAGTGAATGGTCTGCCGATTGAACCGTTCCTGATCGAGGGCAGCTTCCAACCGGGTGTCAAGGAATTCAAGCAACAAGGGATATTCCATATTGTCGGTCTTTTACAACAGGTTGATGCAGAAGCATACCCCTCCCGAAAAATACTTTCCGTTCTGCAAAGAAGATTGTACCAGCAAGTGCTTCCACAGTTTCCAGTCGAAGCCCACATTCACGTCATCGCCCGTGTATTCGGCTATCAAGCGCAAATTCTTTTGGAAAGAAGGCTGATAAGTAATGCCGCCCACCGGGCCGTTCCACTTGCTGTTATAGTTGCGCTTCCAATGGCGGTACGCCACATGGATGCCAATGCTGTGACCTTTCAAGCCGATATGCTTGGTGGCGGCAATGTAATAGTTAGAAAAGTATTGGCTTTTCCCGTCCCCATTTTGAGGACTTTCTCCTTCTTTCCCGGTTCCCTCCTTGCTGTCCGTACCGTATGGATCATTGGCACCGATGGCTATAGCCGGCCACCATTTCCCTTCTTTCAAAGGTTGCAGTTTGACAGAAAAGTAACGGTCCTTGAAGCGTAATTTAGGATTGCCTTCCAAGACCTGTCCTTTATTGTCGATTGCACGCCCTTTCTGTAAAGTACAAGTATAGCCGATTTCCAGCCATGAGAAAGGAGTGATACTCAGATAATGGCTCAACGTATTGTATTTCCCCTCGTAATTGAATCCTTTGTCCGGCGTGAATTCCTTGTTCAAAAAATGCGCACCGACACGTGCCTCTCCGGCCTCATCCATTTCTCCGCTCGGTACATGGATCAGTCCGCTCATGCCCGTATATTGTTGGGCGTGCAAGAGTTGTCCGCTTCCGAAAAAGAACAGGCAACCGATTATCAGAATTGTAATTTGTCTCATGGTCTGCCTCCTTCCTTGTTGGTGAAGTCCGGTTCCATCCGATTGGCACCCCATTGCAGACGGTTGCGGTCGTAATGCCCTTCACGTTCATTTTCTTCCGGATCGGTGGAATACATTTTCACAGCGTATGGCTGTCCCTGAATGTCGTAAGTCAGCCTGAAATTGGAAGCCGGACGTACCATCACCTTACGGTGCTTTCCGCTTGTAGGGCGGAATCATCATGATGACCTTGAAACCTCCGTTCTCCTTGCCTTGGTCACTATATTGGGCATACAGGCCTACCGTACAGTGCTTGAAGTGCCGCATGGCTTCGGCTGTCATGCCATAATCCTCATAGATATACCGTCCTCCATGCAACCGGAATTCCGTATTTACCTTTTCCAGATAGACGTTCACTCCGGCTTGTCCCGTCACTCTTTCCATCTTGCTGCATTCCCAGTCCACAGCCATCGAGCAGAAGCCCGTCACACCCACTTGTGCGTCCAAAGCCAGCCATCTGTTAATCGGATACATCCATTTCACATCCAGCCCATAGCGTTCCCGTCCAAACAGTCCACCGCTCACTTTCAAGAATTGCGAACCGTTCCAGTCCCATTCCTTAGACAGCACTGCCATACTCAGGCGTACCTTCTTATACCGATCCCCATAATCATTATAAACGGGGATTATGGCCTGACCGGCCAATTGCCACCGGTTGCCGATGTGCCATTTCAGACCGGGAGTCAGGTTCACCAAAACCTCGTACATCTTCGTGTAGAAGATATCCCGATAATGCAATTCCGCCCCTGCAAACAATTCCACTTTGGGGCTGACCGGTGCCTGCGACAAAGCTTTTAAAGCCGGCAGCAACAGCAATACAACCACCCCCCCCCAATACCGTTTTCTCCTCATTGTCAATCTTTTTTGTTCTTATATATTTCTTTAGTACAATATTTCATATTGTTCCGCAATGTATTTCCATGTATATCGCCTCATGGCTATCTCTTTCATCGGCGTACCGTCCGGTGTATTCCGGTTCAGTAGTTCCGTCAATTCATCCGCAGTCTTGAAGTAACAGGCTTTATTCCCAGTCGTTTCCCGGTTATATACCACATCATACGCCAGAACCGGCTTCCCGAAAAACATCGCCTCCACCAAAGAGGGATTGGTACCGCCCGCACTATGCCCATGAACATAGCAACAGCACCAATTACGCAGCGCATACAACTCGTCCAAGTCATATACCGCATTCACCATTCGTATATTGCTGTATTCAGCGTATTTCTGTTTTAATCCACGGCTATATTCGCTCCGTTCCCAGTTACCCACGAACACAATATCTTTCCCGCTGGAGGCAAATGCCTCACAAATTACATGGCTGTTGTTCTCCGGCTCTATCCGGCATACGCTGACTGCATAGTTGCCCGGTGTCACCCCGTATTTCCGCAGGATTTCCATCTGCCGTTCTTCTGATATATTTCTCAGCACCTGGTCTCCCCCGTAGGCTATCAAAACCGCTTCCTTATGATAGGTCTCCATCACATAGTCCTGAATCCCCTTATTGTCTGCCACCACCACATCGGCATAGCGCACCGCCATTGCCTCACTGGTACGCAGGAACCATTTGGTGAATCCGCCCCATTTGGCTCTGCGATGTTCCAGACCGTCAATGTTAATCACTAATTTTTTCCGGTATAACAGTCTGAATACGGGAAGGAAAATACATCCCGATACCCCCAGTATGACTACCGTGTCATACCCCTTCAACGTGGAGAGCATCGACAGGATATCATAAGGCGTACTTTGCATGCCGTTGGCATGAAACAGCGGAATATATTTCAATCCGGCACCTTTATAAGAATCCCTCCGTTCCGCATAATCTTTACTGCTGCAAAACACGGTATACCGGATATCCGGAGAACAGTTCTCCCCGATAATATTCTCCACCAATGTCTCGAAGCCACCATATTTTGCGGGCACACCCTGTATGCCCACAATCGCTACTCGCTTCATCTAATAAAATAAAAGTTGTTTTTAAATATATGGAAATTCTCTACTTTTCCCGCTTCTGAAAATTGTTTGCGCTTTTCCCTCCAAGGACTGAATATAACCTAAAAGAACCGTTTGAGAATAAAAATCGTTGAAGGTTGGCAGTTGAAGATTCGCTTCATTCGTATAACCCCTGATTTCCGTTGTTATTCATTCAAGATTGTGAGGATTCTTTCAATCATTGTATCATCTTTGAAATATAAAGAGGCTTGGTATGATTCGTTAGCCATACGCATATAATGGTCTTTATCATTGAGCGTTTTCTCAATCAGACAGATGATCCGCTCCAATTCCTGCACATCAACCTTATACCCGTTCACACCGTCTTCCACCATTTCAGCAATGCCGCCTTCAGTCGGTACTATTACAGGAAGTCCCGCACTCATGGCTTCAAGGGCAGTCAGCCCGAAAGTTTCTACAAACTGACGTTTGTCCGATAGGTTCAGCACCACCGATGCTTTGTTGTAAAACGTAGAGACATCCGTCTGACGTGACAGAATCTTAATATTGTTCTTTCCCATTATCGATTGATTTCATCAAAATAGAAAGGTTTTCAGCCGATTTATATTTTTCCGAGCATTTCAAAGCTTCTTTTGCCAACGAATGGTAAAGAACCTTGTTGTCGAGCATTCTTCTTATTTGCTTCTGAATGATGTCTAATTCCTGCACATCCGTTTTGTAGCCATTGATGCCATCCACTACCATTTCGGCTATGCCGCCCACTGTAGGCACAATCACTGGAAGCCCGCCACTCATGGCTTCTAATGTAGTAAGCCCGAATGTTTCCACAGCTAATCGAGGATTGGTCAGACAAACTACAATGGATGCCGCATTATAAAAAATGGCCACATCAATTTGCCTTGGATAAATCGTCAGATTACCCCCCTTAATATTTGTTAATTTATTGTCGGATAAGTACTTGTCTATGTTTTCTTGGGTGTCGTTAATTACCAGTACGAACTTGTATTGCGGCAAACGATTCGCTAACTCAATGAATTCGCGTGTACCTTTATACTCTTTTAGAGAACCCAGCATCAACACCGTCTTCCGCTCAAAAGCCGCTTCCGCATCGGGGTACAACTTGCTCACAAACTCCGTAGGCAATGCATTCGGTATCACAGTCACTCCTTTCTTCCTTTTCAGAAAAGAAGCCTGGTAAGCCGACACACAAATTATCTCATGCGCCAACTTCTGCATACAGCAGGCCAGCACTTTATAGAACGCCCCTTTGATAAAAGCGTTCTCGTGATAGTGATAGACCACCCGCTTCCCCATAATCCGACCAGCCAAAGCCGGCCCCACGGGCAGTAGCGTATTGATATAGAACACCACATCCTTTCTGAACAGATAGCGGAACGCAAAGAAGAAAGTATATAGCTGAATCACAGTGTAGCGCAACATCGTCACCGCAGGGTTCGCGGAAAAATGATACGGATAAGAATACCGCTTTATACCAGGATGTGTGTTCAGTTCATCCAGCACCCCGCCTTTTGAAGTAACCAATTCTACCTTTTTCCCTTTGCCAAGTAGCCCTTTAAGCACCATGTTCAATACTTTGGGGCTTCCGCTGTAGTCGTTGAAAAGGTGAAAACAAACGATACACTTTTTATTCATTTGCATAAATATTTGAGAAGTCCAATCCATAACTTCATGTTCCTTTGCACATCACCGGTAAACACGCCTTTTTCACGCTTCACGTAATGTGCTATAATGCCTAATAAATAGCTTGTGTAGGCTAAATCCGGATTGCCGAACAAAGATTGAAGGCGTTCTTTATCATGCTGAAAAAGTTTCCAGATGCCATCAGCACCTAAATGTTCCTCAAAAATGGCGGTTTGCGTGAAGAAGTGGAAATAATCCAAATAAGGCGGATAAGTACGCTTGGCGTATTCAAAGTCAAAGGCATATAGGCGGCCTTTTTCCACATATATGTTCCATGGCGTGAAGTCGGCGTGATAAAAAGAGAAAACCACCTCCCTATGAACATAAAAATTCAAAACTTTGCTCACACCCTCCACGATGGGTCTTGTTTCAAATCCCGGCAGGTTATTCATTTCCTCGCAGAGCAAGCACAAATCCCGATAATACTCCGTTTCCTCGAAAGGGATGTGCTGCTTTGTCTTTTCGTGCAGTTCTTCAAGGAATGCCATTTCCCTTTCGTTCCACCGGTGGTCTGTCGAAGAGTGCCGTGTCTTGGTCGTAGTTTGCACAAACAGCCCCAGCCCGTCTCTCCACTCTCCGCTGTACAAACACCGGGGGACGGATGTCACCCCTTTTTGTTCCAAATAGTCCAGCGTTTCCTGTTCTTGCCGAAAAATATGCTTTATCTCATCGTTGTCACTGAATTTGGCATAGCCTAATATGCGTGCCCCTTTGCTGATTTGCATGGTTATCTTTTGATGTACGCATGGAGTGCCGCAAAAGATAGAGAACTCTATGTCGCCCGTGCCAAACAACCGGCATAGCAGTTTTTCCAACTCTGGGACTAATTCATACCGCTTCTTTTCCGCTCCGACTGCTTTATTGACAACACCCAGCCTGTAAAGATAGGGGAATAAGGCCTTCATCCCTTTTCCTTTTATTCCGCTGGGCTGATAGAGGTTCATTGCCGTCCGCATATTCTTGGCAGGCATCAGCCACCGCTTGCCGTCAGCGTTCGAAAAGGTATAGAAAGTATTGCTTCCCCCTCATTCAGAAGGAAAGGCAAAAGATGTGCTATGCTCATTCTATTTATTGCTTATTCCAGGCTTTCATTATGGCATCCCGTATTTCTTCCCCGCGCGATTGCCATGTAAACTGTTTGCCTGCCAGGCGGGCACGTTCTCCCATATCAGCCCTTTTCTCCTTATCGGTCAAAGTCAGAATGCCTTTGCCCAATTCCTGTATGGTAATCTTCCTCTCACCACGTTGCACGATGATGGCATACTCTTCGGAAAAATACCGGGTATATCCGGTCGTATCAATACACAGGAGCGGTTTCCCCAATGCCATGCTGTCGAACGATACGGTCACGGCTCCCTCTTTCAGCGAAGCGTTTATCACGGCATCGCATTTCTTCATATATTCAAAATAAGTATCCATATCCACTTTACCGGCCATTGTCACATACGGTTCCAATCCATACCGTGCAATCAATGTCTTTAACCGTTGCTCGTCTGCTCCTTTGCCGATAATGGTCAAGTGAATTCGTTGGTTCTCTTTTACAAAAAGCGCCATTGCCTCAATCACCAAGTCGAAGCCGCGCCAGGCATCCAGCCGTCCCACAGTGACAAACTCCGTAATTTCAGAAGAGTTCACGGATTCTTTCCGGGTTGCAGGCTGTTTTTCGTCCACTGCCACGTCTGTAAACAGTATGGCTTTCTCCCGATGCGCCTTCGGTATCTGCATCCGTGTTATATCCGTCTTGCATAATATCAGGTCCGCATTCCTGCATCTCCGTTTGAATCCCGCGTTCCGTTTCATCAGGCTCACCGCCATGTGTCTCATCCGTTCTATCATCTTCGACTTTCGGTCATAATGGTCGGCATACTCCATCGGAATTGTTTCCATGCCACCTACTGGTCCCCACACAAAGAACTGTCGTTGTCCGTAACTGCTCACTTTCCACATGACATTGCCATAAGTCAGGTGGTGGAAAATCCGTATGTCATTCTTCTGCATTGTTCGCTTCACGATGCCATTGGTACATGCCTGCCAGATGTTATAGTAAGTTCGTACCCCACGCATTCCCTTTTTCCAGAACCGTGCCCATTTTGGCCAGTCATAATATAGGAAATGAATGTCGCTATATTCCGGGTGTTCGCCTATCCACGGCTCTATGGTATGCCGGTTACTCTGCCGGGTCAGCACCCACAGCTCAAAGTATTTCGACATCTCCAATACCCAATGCCAGCCCACGCCGATCTCACTGCCCAAGCCCGGTTCGCAAGCGTAGGCAGAGATAAATATTTTCAGCCTGTTCATTTCTACTTTATTGACCATCTTCATAAAATTATCAATTCATATCACAAAAGCACCTGTCAATGCCTATATCATAAGACCTAATCTGTACACTTTGTTCCAATGTATCTGAACATAGCATTGAGAAAATCATGCCGTGCCATGACAACCCCGATTACGAAAGTAGAATAGTAATAAATCAACAGATGTAAACGGGTTTGTAACAGATTCGCCCCCTGCGTAAAAAAAAGGCAATATAGAATAAACAAAGGGCACAATAGTAGCAGTTCTATATCGGTAGCCCCCCAAAAATGCCACTCGCTATTCATTCCATTCCAGTACCAATATATACCTCCTTTTATTAGCAGAGTGTCCACCTTGGTAAAGATCTGTGAACAATTAATCTGCACCTGATTGATTTACCATTTTCCCATAAAAAGTAATCTTCCCGTCAATTTCTTTTTTCCATGGTGTTTTATATGACAATTTAAAGCACCAATCGTTTTTGATTAAACGTTGATAGACAGGCTCTTCATAAACCTTTTTCAGAAGAAAATGCAGCTCATTTCTTTTCACATTGAACTCTTTATGCTTCACAATAACCTGCCGCATATAGGGAAACTTGCGATAGGCGTAATCCAACAAATAATCCAATATTAAATAATGCGGTAAGCATGCTTCGTTTATGTTAATAGTATAGAGCATATCTCTTAAAAAAGCAAATAAAGCGTTTTGCTTTTCATTAGTTCCTAAATTCCAGCCGCACCATCTGCTGTTCGACCACATAGGCATATCTGCCAGTCCACAGGTAGATGGCGAATAAAACAGCTCTTTTTTCGCGCTATCCGGTATGGCATAAGGAACATAACAAGTAGAGTCAACCCACATGCCTCCATGTTCAGCAAGAAGAGAGATTCTCAGAATATCGGACAAATGAGTGTAACTGATTTCACCGTTATCTACTTTTCGGTAAATAACTTCCGGAATATTCACATAATTACGGATATTTTCTTTCGTAATTAAAGTGACCAAGCCATTGTGCTGTTTAAGTTTGGCAAAACAGCATTTTACCAAAGTAGGCATAGCACCCGCCCCCTGCCACCAAAACACCCATATAGGATAACTCGAAAGCGGAATAGTGTCATTTAATTGCACTTGTGTAGCACTTCTGTATTTCTCAATAATCTCTATATATCTTCTTCTCTTTTCAAAATATCTATCCATATTACGGGTCAAATGCTTTAAACTCCAAAAGCCGATAGTTTTCTTATGGGTGTAATTCCCAATCCACCATACAAGGCTTGGAAAAGCGATTGATAACCCGTAATTTTTCCACTGCTCAAAAAAAGAAGATAGAATCCACTGAGTTCGTGAATATGCCTTTGCCCATAAACCTTGTGTCTTAAATGTTACCGCTGCCATATTATTTCAATCGTTTCAAATTCTTCTTATGTTGTTTCTCAAATATAATATTAAGAATCTTCGTCACCGCCTCTTGTGGAGTGCCTTCATTCATCACTTTGTAATAACCCTTTTTATTCTTCAGATAATCTATTTTTGCATTGATTGCTGCAATGCCCTCCGTATCCAGCTCACGCTTTCGGGCTAAAATAGTATCTGTTTGGGCAGTCAGCAGAATGTTATAATCCAGCGATGGGATAAACAGCCTGCCAAACCCATAAAGGAACTTGGGATTGAGATAGATACGGCTGCGGCGGCTGTCACAGATAATGTCGGTATAATAGCGGTCAAAAATCACCAGGCGAGTGATGCGCGTCATCGTCTTCACCTTAGCCCAATAACCCAAGATATAGTCCACAGAATAGTAGGTCAAACGAAGCAGCGAATTGGACGCACCCGTCCGTCCACCCCGATGCGGATCGCTGTAATTCCTGTCCACCTCTTTCTTTACCCCGGCAGCATGCGCCACCTCACCCAAATTGCCAAACAGCGTAGGGCGGAAATGGTAATAGGCGTGTGCCTTGCGAAACACATCACCCAGGTTATCAATAAGAGTATCAATCACCGTTGTCTTGCCCGACCCGTCCGGGCCGGTAAAGCCGATGGAGAAACCGGTGCGCGACCGGAGATAGTTCCCCACAAAAGTATATAAGAACCTAAACACGTTCCCCACAAAAGCCAAGACATTGCGACGGCAGTTCCATGCCACCGCTTTCAGCAACAATCGTTTGCCCGGTACTCTGTCACATTGGACTATCGAATCACATCCGTACAAATCCTTCACCTTAGCCACTACCGAAGGCAAGTACTCAGCTGTTTCGCGCGTAGCCCTATACTTTTCAGGGTAATAACTTCCTACCGCCCTATTGTACAAATACTTATCCAAAAATTGACAATCCACGTCCACATAATGCAAGAAACCATTAAATTTCTTGTATTGCAAGAACTCTTCGGCATCCATCAGCAAAATACCGAATACCGAAGTGTTCACAAAGAAGTCCCATTGCACCAACTCTGTACGGTCGCCCAGCACCTTGCCGCACACCAAGGTGAGCAATCGGTCACTATGCAGATAAGTCACTATTTTCCAGCCGCTTTTATCTATCAATGCCACCAGCCGGTCTATCATATTCCGATAGCTCTTGCGGGTAATGATAATGTCAATGTCACGACTCCTGTTATTGTCAGGCAGTCCCTCAAAATTTCTCAATACAGCATAATCGGCATTTTCATTCAAGAAACCGATAACCTGCTCAATATGTTCCACAGCTATATTTCTCATCATTTCTTGATATAATTTGCGTTTATTTTGTCCACGATATATAAAGGTTGGTACCATACGGATTTCATCAAAGTCCATATACCTTTCATCCAGACGCCACTTTTCAGATAGAAAACCCCATTGCGCAAGCAGTCCGCTGCCAAAGAGTCTTTTTCAAGTTTGCGCATTTCTCTTTCCGACATGCTGTTCATAAATTCGATAAACGTCATTTCTTTTTCACCTCTGCGCCTCAGCAACAAGTTCTTTTTCACAAACCGCATTTTGATAATCATATTGAAGTGGTTGGTGCTTAGGGTATCTGCTTTTCGATAAAGGTAAAGTACTTTGGGGATGGTCACAATTACTTTACCCTTGGTGTAAAGGTCGCTCAAACGTGTCCATAAATCCAAGTCTTCGCAATAGTCACGATAGCGAGGTTTGCCTTCCGGAAAGCCATCCAATCGGAATCCTCCCACTCTTAGCGCATCGTTTCTTACAAACATGGTCTGTATCGGAAGAAAGATGAGCTTGTTTTTTTGCGCACGTTCCCTGAACATTTCTTTGGAGGTATCGCCGATAAAAAGCCCCCCTCCAATTTCATTATCTTGATTATCAATATATTTCAGCCAAGAACTAACAGCCATTATCTCTTGGTCACAGGTCAATAACTTATATTCCTCTTCTATAAGTGTAGGAAGAGGAAGATCGTCAGAATCAATAAACACAAAATATTTCGTGGTTACATGATTGATTGCAAAATTCCGTGCATGAGCAATACCTTGATTCTCGTTCAAACGTATCAATTCATATTGCCTATGATGTTGCTCAAAGAAAGCATCTACCTTTTGTGTACTATGGTCTGTACTGCAATCGTCCACTATCAGCAAGTAGAAGCCCTGCATCGTTTGATTATAGATATATTGCAAGGTTCTTTCGATATACACTTCCGCATTGTACATACAGATAGCCACTGTTAAATCCATCATCACTCTTTGTATAAAAGATTGTTTCTATTTTTTCAAAATCCTCTAATTGCAAATCTTCTAAATCGTAAATATATGAAATTCAGCAAATTACCCCCCCACCGTAAACTTTATAAAGATAATACATTCGTAAATTCCCATTCAATGTATTAGTTATATTTCTCAACTTATTCAACATCGAGGTTTCTACTTCGCCACAAGTGTTATGTGTATGTATTCTGTAAAGCATCGTAGGCCGATAAACCGTAGCAATGATTCCCTCGTTAGCTGCCACGGCCATAGCAATAACACTATCCTGCATTCTTGAATTATTGAATGGAAAAGAAACCTCTTTTGCCCTGTGGTTGAAGCACATCACGCAACCGGCTATAAATGTGCCTAATCTGAGTTGCTCTAATGAATTCCTTTCTTTCATCAATTTATTCAGTTTCTCAATAGGAAGATTGGTGCGATTTAATTCACTCTCCAATATTATATTTAAATCCGCATCCACCCTTTTCTTATCGGTGTGGACTAAAATAGGTTTGTCAGGGTTTGTTTTCTCCAATTCTCTAACTTTGTCGATACTTATTTGAACCTTTTCCGGAAGCCACACATCATCTTGGTCACAGAACATATAATATCGGCTTTCCACCATATTGAGTAAAGTCATGAAATTCATACAACACCCTTGTCTTGTCAAACCACTGTCAACCCACATAATTCGATTATTGTCAGAGTATTTTTTGATAATGTCTAAAGTCTTGTCTTTCGAACCATCATCTTGAATATAGAGTGTCCATTCATTATTGGTTTGCGATAAAATACTCTCTATCTGTGCATCCAAATACTTTTCGCCATTGTAGGTTGCCATCAGTATGGCAATGGGCTTTGTGTTAATTATCTTGTTCATCTGATGTATAGTTATTATAAAAATATTTCGTTGTTGCTAAGATGAAATAGCACCCCCAAATGTAAGAGAAGTTATTAATGGTCATTCCAATCAGAAAAAAAGCAAGTAAGGTTTCTACTGATAGAAAACGTGGAATACAACACATAAAAATCAAAGATATTGCTACAATAAAACTGATAAGTCCGTATTGATCGATATTCCCCATTTTGGCTGTTTTCAAAGTGGAATACCAATTATTTCTCTGTTCCACAGATACAGTACCTTTTCCGAACCAAGTTTCAGACGAGGTTAAATCTGTATTAGTCAACGTGTTTACTAACGGGTTGATACGTGCAGCCGCACTATTATCGGCTATGGTTATTTCATTTACATCCAATGTCATCACTGCATTTACGGTTACCAACATTCGTTTCGCGGGTAAATAGTCAACATTTGTCAAAATTGCATATCCCAAAGAAAATGCTAATAGCATATGAACAATATATTTCTTTTCAATAAAATACAAGGATAAGAGGATTAAAGCAATAATTGCCGTACCACTTCCCATAAATAACATTACATACAAGAACGCAAATACGATTTTTCTATGATTGTCCCATAAATAGCGGAAACTGGGTTTATTGCCTAAATACAGTTCCTCCATTCGCAGAAAGCCTAAAAACAGGAAAGCCAATATGCGCGCGGATGAAGAAGGCTCGAAAGTAAGTGTATTAAAATGGATAGGTGACAAATAAGTCTGCCCTACCATATTTAAAACAGGCATATATCGTAAACCTACAGCGGAAAAAAGTTGTTGTAATACGGCACAATAGAAAAACGCCCATATAAACACCTGCAAGAGTTTCCTATAATCATCAAACGAGAATGCGCCATCATATACCAGATTATAATACATGATGAACGTTATAACGAACATGAACAGATATCCGATGGTGGAAACACGGACATAAGATTGCATAGTGGCACAAAAAAACACCACTATAATATAAAGTGTTCCTATGAGAAAAGCTTTGGATAGATAAGGAACTTTTGTGGTAAGTATAAATGGAGCCAATGACATGAGTACAATCTTCAACGGACTTACTCCGAATCCCTCTACAAAGAGAATTTGCGTACACATCACTATTAGATACACGATTGCCAATGAGCGATGTGTAAATAAAGAACCAATCTGAATCATTTTCCTAATAGAGATTTAAAATGTTTGTCAAACAGAGGGACAAGCAAATGCTGAATAGGCATAGAAAGGCAAAAACAAGCTAAGGAAACCCAATGCGAGAAAGTTTCATGAAAAACGCCTTCCGCACCCCATTGAAAAAGAACCTCTATAATGGAATAGTGAGTAACCATCAATAACAACGAATTTCTTCCCCAGAAATCAAAGTAGTTCATAATGCGACAGTCTTGGGTGGCTTTTGAAAGGCAAAGAATGCCCCAAGGACCTATCAATGAAGCCAAAATCATATTGAAAAATGACAAGGGCTCCGGTAAATAGTTAACCAACACGAAGGCTGATGTACATAAACAAATGCCTATTGACAATAATTGTTTCCGTGATAAGTTTGAAAACTTTTTCCCTATCAAATGAAAAAAATAGTAACCTCCGGCAATACCAATGCAGGCTCCTGATATGTTGAGCATGGTTCTAAAAGGGGCATTGATTATACGGTAGATAGTTTCTTGTTGAGCATCAAAAATGTGATGGTAGATATTCATATAAGCTATTATGGCAAGAAAAACAGCAGTTTGTATCCATATTTTCTTCTTGTAGAGCCAATGCCAGACTAACTCTCCCCAAAACAATGCTGGAAGAAACCACAAAGTCCCAATTCCTCTTAATGTTACTGATTTATAAGCTTCTCTTGCAATAAGGTTTAAGTCATAATACCCTGCAAGCAGGAGAATAAAATCAAAAACAAGAATTATGACGGTCCAGTAACAATAAGGAATACCCAATTGTTTCCAACGCTTTTGAAGCAGTTCTTTGGTTGTGGAGATGTTTTTCCGACTGGCCATCAACCATCCGGATGTCACATAAAACATCGATATCATAAAAGAACCGACAAAGGTATTCACCTCAGTAGGGAACAGACCATTTTCATAATGCAACAACACAATACACAAAATAGCCAGTCCCTTCGCCATATCAATATATCTTTCTCTTTGCATAAGTGTTATCTATGTGCAGATTTATAATGAAAAATCAATAGTGCAATATATGTTTGTATGGATAATATAGCCATGCATCTTCCAAGAACAGAAAAGCCGCTATAGCGCTTTATAAAATAAATTCGTGCTTTTTCCCAGTTCTTATAGCGTTTTATCGGATCTCCTTTTTCCGATTTTATATGTCGGTGTACCGCCTGTATATCCGCCAAGTAGTATGTTTTTTTACCAACCCTTTCCACTTGCTTTGCCAGTATGGCCTCTTCGCAATACAGGAACACGTTTTCGTCAAAAAAACTGATGCTTTGCATAAAGTCCATACGCACTATCAGGCAGCAACCGCTAACCTTACTACAAAAATGGCTCTCCCGGTAATTGTCTATAAAATCGTATGTATCTGTTTTCTTTTTCTTGAAAGGAACAGTCACCCAGTTCCAACTGCTACTCCAGTGCCCTTCCCGGCGCATCGGATTCTGATGCACTCCATCCGGTGTCACAATGTCGCTGCCACATACCACAATCTGTTTATCCTGCCGCATCCGTTCCACCATACGAACCAAATAGTCCGTTTGCGGGAACTCTATATCAGGATTGGCAATCAATGCATATTCATAGCCTTTCTTTGCGGCATAGCGCAATCCTATATTGTTACCGGCATTGTAGCCACGGTTCTCTTTGTTTTCAAGGAGTGTACAGCCTTGCTCGCTGCATAAGGTGCGCAAGTTTTGTAAATCTGCCTCCACAGAGCAGTTGTCTACCACCACAATCTCAATCTGTATACCCTCCTGTTTCTTCAAAAAGAAATGCATTTGTGGCAATCGGTAGACGAATTATAGTTCAATAATATTACGGGGATTGTCATCTTCGGTCAGTATTTTCCTTATTGTTTCTTTTTCCTCATCATCAACAGGAAAAGTTTTCTCCTGCAAGCAGAGCTGAAGTTATAAATGGGCAATAGTGCTTTATACCATCTTTTCCCCACCGTATAGTATAAACTTCCCTTGTCGAAACCGGAAACACGTCCGCCCAAGAAAATCACCTTGAACAATTCTCCTATTGACAAGCGTTTGACCAATGAGAAAAAGAAGTCGGAACCGCCTATACGAGTGAGTGGTGAGAGATTGACTGCATCGGAAAGTCGCGACAAGGAATCAATGGTAGTTTTTGCCCAAAAGTAAAGCAATGTTGAATCTACCTCCCTCATTTCACGTACCATTTTTCCCATCGCAACACCGACTTCGCGATTCATCCGCACCGTGTCAGTATCTTGATAGGCTTCGCCTTCTGGAAACAAAGGAGTAACCCCATCAGTATTACGCTTATACCCCACGGTTGTTGGATAAGGCGATGCCGAAAAGTAGGACTCTATCACAGCCGTAGCCGTAGTATCAAGTTGCCCCATGGGGAAATAGGGTTTATAGTCACCATAGCAACGAGGCAAGACATCAGCCCGTACCCCTAAATAGTAAGTGGGCACTTGCAGACTACCTTGAGCCTTCACTATACGGTTGAGCATGAGCCGTGATGTACCTAACCATCCTACATCCACCATAAGCGAACGGCTGCTACCTAAGATTCCCTCCTGACGGAAATAATCAAGGGCAAGAAGCAATGCCTGGCCGCATTGTTCCTTTAACCAAGGCGTAAACGTAGGATGATGGAATATCTTTTGCAAAAAATCATCCGACTGAACTTGCGTAGTAACCTTGTCATAATTAAACTCGATGCCGAAACGTTGTCGCATCTCCATACGGGTGGTCTGGAACAGCCACAGCAAATCATCTACCCGCTTACGCAACAACGAATGCTTGTCTATGATATCCAAGAAACCTTGTTCTTCCATTTCGCTCAGATAAGCTTGTATCAGCGAGCGTCGCGAAACGAATAAATAATTGAGTTTCACATTATCTGGATCCAATGCCTTAGCCATCTCCAACATAATATACCCGTCGCGCGAGAGGAACTGCAAATAGTCGATATGCTGCTCTTTTGCCTCTTTAATTATGTCAATTACAAAAGGCAAGTAAGTAGGTGCTACATAGTCGGCAGCAAAAACCGCTTCGGGAGTATTTAAGCCACGCAACCGTGCCATACGGCTGATGCCCACCAGCCATTTCAATTGCCAGCCGTTGCGAAACGACCGTGCCTGTGACATCAACCGCGCCTCAATAGGCGTATAGGTTGTATCTATCCAACGTGCATTCACCCCATTCTTCCGTGCCATCTTCACATCGCTTCGCTTGTTATCGCCATGATGTATCCACGTTTCGGGATGATATGTACCTCTTATTTTTCGAAATAGACCACCATTGTCCTTACGGGCACTCCATTCGCAAGAAACAATAACCTCATCTGTAGCCTCTGCACAATTTTCTCGAAGCAGAATTTCTTTTAAAAAAGAAGAGCTCAAATACATATCCGAGACAAATTTTATAACATATCCTTTACTACGATAGTCATTGATTTTGTCTTGCATCATAGGGTTAGCCATTAGCATCTCTGCCTCTACCTTCAATTCCATTTGCATCAGTTCGTCAGTACTATATCCATCTAAACCTGCACCAATGGCTGAAGCATACATGGCCTCAAATGTTTCTCCCTTAACAGTGTGTCGCCAAATAAGAAAGGCTTCGCGCCTATATCGGTCTTTTGGATAAAGACGTTGGGCCAAAATAGGAAGAACCACTTCCGGATTCCCACATTTACGTAATAAGACTGTATCAAAAATGTCAAATGTAGCTAATCTCATCGCATGGAATATTTACAATAGGCATAAAGCAATTGCAACATCAGATGCAGTGCTATTGCATATTGGTGCTTCTTTATTAAATATTTAATTTTTCTTGTACCTCTCATAAAAGGACTACAAATTGCATCATTCCAAAATACCTTTCTGTCTTTTTCAAAGAAGGTACTAAAATAAAGTGCTTCATATTCATCGTATCGACCATTAAGAATATAATCTAAAGGGTATGCACCGATTAAAGTTCGTTTTATTGCTTCACTGGTAAATTTTGTATTTTCATACTTTTGGCTTAATAGTTCCATTCCTTTACTCACTTGATTGAGGGTGTATTCTATTTCTTCTATTTTCAGATTATATCTATCCGCTCCAAATTCTTCTTGAATGTAGTTGTATCCGGTTGACGATATGGTAACAACGCTGTCGCAATGAAGTAAATAATTTAGATTAAATATTAAATCCTCGCCTAAACGAATATTTGGGTCGAACTTCAAATTATTATTCTGAATTATACTCCTTTTATAAAGTTTCCCCCAAGGCACCGTTGAATATAAACGATGAAAATGCGTAGAAAAAAATTGCGGAATCTCACTATCTATATAGTGTTGACTCTGTATAGCGATTATATGCGCCCCATTCATATATCCACCCAACACCCAATCAGCTTCTTCAGCGATTAGATTTTCCACATACGTAGCTTGAATCTCATCATCTGCATCCACAAATATGATCCTATCACCGGTTGCATACTTTAATGCCGTATTACGCGCTCTACTCACTCCACCATTATCCTGATGAATCACTTTTACATTCTTATATTTCTCGGCATATTCATCACAGAGTTTTCCAGTACCGTCTTTGGACCCATCGTCAACGATGATAATCTCAATGTTCTGAAACGTCTGCCCCAGCAATCCATTAATGCAAGCATGAATTGTCATTGCTGAATTATATGCTGGGACTATGCAGCTAACACTTTGAATAATATAGTTATTCATATCAATATCTATTTTCTTTTTAAGAAACGATGAACAAATGTTCTAAAAGCAGACGAGGCAATGTAATATAATGTAAATGTAAAACAAGCGAAAACCACAGTGAATATCGCGGCTTGAATTATCCAATGCAACCATTTGTGTAGTCCATGAATAAGGGGTATGAGATATTCCATCATCTTTATGCTCCCTATGTAGCCTATAAATAATGGGAATAGGTGCGCCAAGAGTAGTTTCACGTAATTCGTTATAGGAAGCTTGAATCCTTTTGTGAAAAGGAAATAAGGTTTCCATCCATGAATGATAATCAATGTGGCTCCAACAGGGCCGGCCAGCACTCCGGGCAGTCCATATATGGATCCGAACACGATAGACAAAATAATAAATAAGGCAGATTCAACCAAAGGCGCCCAAACATCATAGAACAGTCCGTAGCCAAACAGGAATTGTTCTGTCACTCCCCGAAGCATCTGCAAGAACAGTTGGAGGATAATCAAATACACTATTATATCAGGCAATATGTATTCTTGCCCCAACCATAGTGAAATAAAAGAAGAAATCAGGTAGGATACACATAAAGTCAGCACACCGGCAGCAAACATACGTAAAGCAAACAGTTGTTTATAAACACTCCATATTTTTTGTTGATCACCTTCCGATATCAAGCTGCCCACTCCTGCATTTGTACTATCAAGTATTCCTCCCAATAGTCCTTGAATGCGTTGCGTAACAAGTGTGTAGTTTGCATAAAGAGCCACCGTGGGAAGCGAGGCGAAAGCATATATCAAAATAGGCAGCATCTGCATTTGAACAAAACTTCCCACCTTATGGGTAAAAAGTTGCTTGATGTATTTCCCTATTTCGGGATAGTCCTTATACAGTTCCTTGCCGGTTCTTACATCAGTCTTCAACCAAGGATAATATTGATAAACCTTATGGTTGAGCAACATGGAAAGAATGAAACCACTTAACAACTCTAAGGCAAAAAACAGATAAAAGCTACGGGTATAATAGGCCAATGCCATTTGGAGAATGACCTTCACGGTATTTACAAGCTGGAAGAAACCTGTAATCACATAATTCCGCTGATCAGCCGATAGAATAGAGATTTTATAACTGATAAAATAGCCGAACATAGAAGATATCAAAAAGCAATAGAACCCTATATATACAACCGTTAATGAAATTCCCGTATTAGCGAATATCCATGGCAAGAAGGCTGACAACAGGATGCCAAGTATAAAAATGCAACTCCCGATTTTCCGATACAGATAGCCCAAGACTGAGATTATACCATCAATCTTCGTCTCGTCCTCATCGAACAAGGGCTTGTATAACACGTATGCTATTGCACTGCCCACACCTAACTCCGCCAGATTGAGAAAGCCCAACAGACTTTGAAGTGTACCGGTCAGTCCTATAAATTCGGTACCTAAATAGTCAAGTAGCGTTTTGCGCGTAAAGAACGCCACTACCAAGGTGAGGAAGTAGCACAACATATTCATCCGCGCATTCAACAGACTTTTCTTTGTCCTTGATTCTCTTCTCATTTAGTTAATTTACTTTACCAAATATTCGACACTGTAACTTTTGTGCTTGAATGTCATATTTGTATTAGATTTTACGTTAATTAGTTTTTACATTCGCACCCTAATACAGGCGACTTGTCTGTTAAACTCTTTGTCTTCCCCCAGAAAGCATCTTTCCTTTTTGATGGGCTGTATGATGGTCACCTTTTCGGGTGCATATCCCTGATACCCGGTATCTTGATACGGGATGCAAGAGATAGGTATGGAGGTGGTTGCAATTGTTGTCGAAATGCTTGGCATGGACGATGAAATCCTGATGGAACAAATTATCGCTAACTGCAAAAGGTTGACTGCCATGCAAGCCTATGCGGAAACTACGTGAATACTAAATCCGAAACTTGAGTTCGATATATTTCATGCTACAGAAATACACGCACACGCGATATATAACAAATCTAATTTACATAAACTCTATTGTTTTACGTCCTATTAAATTTGTTACTTTCTTTTATACATCTCCTCATAATACCTCTCATACGCCCCATAAGTAATGTTATCTACTCCTACTTGTCGAATGAAAAAAACATATAATCTATGACCACTAACGTGATACACATACCTTTTGCTACATCAAGTGACAAGTCATGGTAGTTTGCTATTTGATTATTCGTTCTCACAGACTTGTTTGTATCAGAACAGATAGTCCTTAATCATTTTGGCCACCAAAGCATTGGGGCGTTTTGTGATAAGTGACAACGCCAACCACGCGGTTGAACCGATTGCTTTATACACCTGCTTGCTCTTATGCTTTCCGGTTTTACACCAATTTGCAAAATGCTCGCAGTTGTTGGTAACAAGGTTATAGTTATGAAACTGAACAATGCCCATCAACCCCAGCATGGCACGATTTCTTGCATCCAGTCTGCTTGGCAATGACTCGTTGTCATGGGTGACCAAGCACGGATTATGTAATTTGGCGTTTTTTTGCAGGGTGATGACTGGTTTGTCACTTTGGTCTGTTGACGCAAAATGAATAACCCACCCTCCTTCAATGGTAATGGCATGATGCTGGTATTTAACCAATTTTCGTCGTTCCTCTGACAAATGATAACCGATATTCATGCTATGCAGCACGTAAGGGAACTCTTCAGTACCTACCAAGCATTCCAACACGAAATCATCTCCCACAACACTTCTCAGCCCAAGATAAATGTTGTCATCTACAAATGACAGGGCATTATCCACTACTGTATCGGTAGCATATTCGAAACTTGGTTTGTATTCAAACAGAACGTTCTCACCATAATTAGTAAAGTTTTCAAGTGACATCACTTGTATCTGATAGGCATCTCTTCCGTCTTCCAGCTTGATATACTTCTGATAGACTATCGTTTCTGTATTGACAAAATGGCAAACTGTCTGAATGCGCCCCAACTCGGGTTCGACAGTACGATTGGTGTGCCAGGTTCTATGTTTTCGTATTCCTCTTCTGGAATACGCCTGTTTGAGTTGAAGTATTCTCCGTACATTTTTTATGCCCAAATTAAATAAACAGTTATACATGATAAAATTACATACACAACACTACAGATTATACGTTGCTTCTTATAGGACAATTTCTGTACCCGCTGTTTTATCTTTTGAGTTTTGAAATCATCCATGACATCATTTTTTATCTCTGCAATGAAAGCCTCAAGAAACAAATAGCCTCTCAGATGTGCTGCATAATTGAATGACATAAAAGCAATGTAAATTAGGGTAAAAATTACTTTCTGAGAAGATCTCAGATGAAGGTCACTGCCTATTATGAATACCCATATTGCTCCAGTTGATAAGTATTGGAAATTCCAGAAATAATCAACCTTATCAATGAGTTTCAGAAATATCTCATATTTCATATTTTCTCTTAACCGTTGCAGCATCGGCATCTGCTATGAAGGCAGATTGGATGCGGACGGAAAACCTTCCGACACCCGGACCATGGAACAGAGGGTGGCCTTGCTGGAACTGCTTTGGAAACTCCACCGCCTCTTTCCGCAAGCCCTGGTTGTGGGACATCGGGAGTTGCCCGGTGTGAAGAAAGCCTGCCCTTGCTTTGATTGCGAGGAATATCGGGAAGTGTTCCATTAGTGTATTGCATTAGGAAAATGTGCCGACAAGTCAAAAAAATCAAATTCGGCACATTTCCTTACCTATTTTTATACATCTCCTCGTAGTACTTTTCATACTCTCCCGAAGTAATATGATCCATCCACTCTTGATGGTCGAGATACCAACGGACGGTCTTCTCGATACCTTCCTCAAACTGGAGGCTGGGTTCCCAACCGAGTTCCTTCTGGAGTTTGGTAGAGTCGATGGCATAGCGCATATCGTGCCCCTTGCGATCGGTGACGTAGGTAATCAGGTCGAGTGACGCGCCTTCGGGATTGCCTAAGAGGCGGTCAACGGTTTTGATGATGACCTTGATGATGTCGATGTTCTTCCATTCGTTGAAGCCTCCGATATTATAGGTCTCGGCAACCTTGCCATTGTGGAAGATGACATCGATAGCACGGGCATGGTCTACCACGTAGAGCCAGTCGCGCACGTTCTCGCCCTTTCCATAGACAGGCAGCGGTTTACGATGGCGGATATTGTTGATGAAGAGCGGTATCAGCTTTTCCGGGAACTGGTAAGGACCATAGTTGTTGGAACAGTTGGTCACGATGGTTGGCATGCCGTAAGTGTCGTGAAAGGCACGGACAAAATGGTCGCTGCTTGCCTTGCTTGCCGAATAGGGGCTGTGCGGATTGTATTTGGTGTCTTCATAGAAGAAATCTTTGCCGTATGCCAAATGGTGCTCAGCGGAAGAGGCGGTAGTGGTAAAGGGAGGTTCCACGCCTTCGGGATGGGTCAGCTCCAATGCCCCATATACCTCATCGGTAGAGATGTGATAGAAACGTTTCCCCTCATAACCTTCGGGCAACGACTCCCAATAAAGTTTGGCGGCTTGCAGCAAAGCAAGTGTACCCATCACGTTTGTTTGTGCAAACGTAAAAGGATCTTTAATACTTCTGTCCACGTGGCTCTCTGCTGCCAGATGAATGATTCCGTCCACGTGGTACCCGTTCATCAGCTCCTGGAGCTTGGCAAAGTCGCAAATGTCGGCTTTCACAAAGAGGTAATTCGGCTTGTCCTCAATATCTTTCAGGTTAGCCAGATTACCTGCATAAGTCAATTTGTCAAGATTGACAATGTGATAGTCCGCATATTTGTTCACAAACAGGCGCACCACATGGCTGCCGATGAAGCCTGCGCCACCCGTAATAAGTATATTCCGTTTAAATCCCATTGTTCTGTGCTTTTATCTGGTTGATACATTTTTCCAACGATTCCATCCAATGCGGAATCTTGTAACCGAACGTCTCGCGGAACTTCGTTTTGTCCAAAACCGAATAATGCGGACGTTTCACCTTGCTCGGATATTCAAAGGTATGAATCGGGCGGACATCACACTCGTTTCCGGCCAATCGGGCTATAACTGCCGCAAAGTCATACCAAGAGCATACTCCCTCATTGCTGAAATGATAAATGCCTTTCTTGTCGGTCATTCTCCTGTCAAGAATCCAACCTATGGCATCTGCCAGATCACCGGCAAAAGTGGGTGTGCCTATCTGGTCGAAAATGACAGGCAATATGTCTTTCTCTTCCGTCAATTTCAGCATGGTTTTCACGAAGTTCTTGCCCCATGCCGAGTATAGCCATGCAGTGCGCAGTATTATATAATTGCAGCCTGAATTGACAACGGCTTCTTCTCCTGCAAGCTTTGTCTTGCCATATACACCGGTCGGTTCCGTCATGTCCTCTTCCGTAAAAGGAACGTAGTTGATTCCCCTAAAAACATAATCGGTAGATATATGGATAAGTGTGGCATTGACAGACTTGGCTGCCGCAGCCAAATAACCGACAGCTACATGATTGATCAAGTCTGCCGTCTTTTCATCATCCTCTGCCTTATCTACATTGGTATAGGCAGCACAATTAACAATTACGTCAATCTGTTCTTTCCGTACAAGCGAAAGAACGGCATCCAGTTTCGTAATATCCAATTCCGCAATGTCCGTAAAGACATAGCGTTCTTTGCTCTTGCCGGAAACCCGGACCATCTCATTGCCTAACTGCCCGTTGCTTCCTGTCACTAGAATGTTCATATCAAGTTTCTTATTTATACAAATCTTCTCCGTATTTGAAATCCAATACGGAATCCTTTAAGCATGCCCTGTGCAGGTCTTTCTCCGAAAGGATGGCATTCTCTACCGGGACTCTCCAGTCAATGCCCAATGCTTCGTCTATCAGCTGTATGCCGCCTTCGCTTTCCGGGGCATAGAATTCATCGCATTTGTATTGGAATACGGCTTCTTCGCTTAATACGGCAAAACCATGTGCGAACCCTTTCGGGATGAAGAACTGCCGGTGGTTTTCCTCGGTCAGTTCCACAGCCACATGTTGTCCGAATGTAGGAGATCCTTCCCGTATGTCAACCGCCACATCCAATACGGCTCCTTTCACACAGCGTACCAGTTTGCTCTGTGTATAAGGCATCTTCTGATAATGCAGTCCGCGCATCACGCCGTAGCTTGACTTGCTTTCATTATCCTGTACAAAACGGATGGGGCGTACCTTCTCGTCAAATTCCTTTTGGGAGAAACTTTCAAAGAAATAGCCTCTGGCATCCGTAAAAATGCGTGGCTTGATGATGACCACACCCTCTATCGCTGTCTTTATTACTTCCATGTCAATCCAAATTATCTTTCCCTGTACGTTCCACCTCTTCAATCACTTTCAACAGATATTGTCCGTACGGGTTCTTCGACATCGGTCGAGCCAACTGCTGCATCTTCTCGCGGTCAATCCATCCTTTGCGGTAGGCGATACCTTCCAGACAAGCCACTTTCAATCCTTGCCGTTTCTCAATCACCTCAATATAGGTAGATGCTTCCGAAAGGGAGTCGTGCGTACCGGTATCAAGCCAAGCGAATCCTCTGCCCAAGGTCTGTACCTTCAGTTCCTTATCCTCCAAGAACCGCTGGTTCACGGCGGTAATCTCCAACTCCCCACGTGCCGAAGGCTTGATATGTTTGGCTACATCCACCACTTTATTCGGATAGAAATAAAGCCCGACTACCGCATAGTTGGATTTTGGCTGTTCCGGCTTTTCCTCAATGGAGAGGCAATTACCTCTTATATCAAACTCAGCTACACCATAGCGTTCCGGATCATTAACCCAATAGCCAAATACCGTCGCCTTTTGTTCCTGCTCGGCAATCTGCACAGCTTCTTTCAGCATAGCCGTAAAACCGTTTCCATGAAAGATATTATCACCTAATACCAGACAGACGGAATCATTCCCGATGAACTCTTCTCCGATAAGGAATGCCTGTGCCAGCCCGTCGGGAGAGGGTTGCTCGGCATACTCAAAATGTACGCCATAATTCGAACCGTCACCTAAAAGCCGTTTGAACCCCGGCAGGTCGTAAGGGGTGGAGATGATCAAAATCTCCCGAATGCCAGCTAACATCAAGACCGAAATCGGATAATAAACCATCGGCTTGTCAAATATGGGAAGCAATTGCTTGCTTACTCCCTTTGTGATGGGGTATAAGCGTGTCCCGCTTCCCCCCGCTAATACGATACCTTTCATAAAAACGATATTAATTCATTTTATTCATCTGCAGGGAACTCTGTTAAAACATAATATGCTTGTTCCATCTCATCAAGAAATCTTCTTTTACTCTTTTGCCATGCCCTATACAAAAGCATGATACTGATCATTAATAAAATTACCAAAGTCACATTAAATGCAGGTGCGTCACTAAAATCAATATCTGCAAATAAGAATTGTATCAGAATCGCTACAAGCAAGAAAACCGCCGCTATAAGTAGCGATAACATGGCATATATCCTGAAAATACATCCTTGTATCTCTCTGTTCAGATTATCATTTCGGGATATGATATATGTGAACATGTATCTGTAAACCTTCAAATTACCAATTGTCCCTTTTACATCAATCCGATAAAGAGCCTTATATGCTTCAGATTTCTGAACAATTGAATCGGTATGTGTAAATATTCCCAAATAACTATCCAAATGTTTGATTAAATAAGTAGCTCGTGGAAACGGATTCGATATAATCTCCAACATCATCCCTATTCCATAGGAAAAAAAGATGAGACAAAAAGAAAATAACAACATATAAAATCCACTCTCTTCATCAAGAATATCTTCAAAAATAGAATATTCGACTTCTGGCAAACTGATTAACAATATAACCAAAGACAAGAAAATAATCGCTCCGGTCATGAATGTTCTGAAATGGAGGGAAAAATTAAGTTTCATAACGATATATTTTTATCTGCGCAGTTTGATCAATCCAATTCTTAAGGAAGCGGATGAGGACTTACTATCGTTCTCCGATGTTTGAAGATACTTATCATGTCACCCATGGTCAGAAAACCGGCGACATCTTCCGTAATAATCTGATTCAAAAGTTTAAGATCGGCTTCAATCTGAGTACGGAGACGACAAGCCTCGGGATCATTTCCCTTGACAGTCTTCGTGACTTCATCCCAGGAAGAGGCCGACAAGCGAAGACGCGAGGAGAACTCCATACGCCGGTTATGCCCTTTGTAGATACGATAATAAATCGTACCGCGACCAGTTTCTTTTCTGCATAGTTCGAACCTTACAACAATTGTGGGCATTAGGATGTATATTGATTTACAGTCGCTTTAACTCAGAAGATTTGTACTTTGACAATATGTGACAACCAATGAAAGAAGTATGTAACATACCAAGCTTCTTCTAAATCTATATTATTCCCATGAAAATTAGGATTCTTCCCGAAAATTCATTACGATCTTTTTACGAATATCAGATTGTAATAATTTATGGTAAAAAAACGCTGAATGGATATCGCAACCGATACAGTAGTACGCCTTGGCTTTCAGCAAGGCTTCCGCCTTTTCCTGCACATGTCTGCCATACATCCCGGTCAACGAGGGTACGTTGAGCTGGAAAAAGATGTGTTCTTCCTTCAAGGCCTTGTAGTCCTTCTTCTGCATGTATTCGTACCGTTCGGGATGTGCCAGCAACGGGTAATAGCCTTTCTTTTGGATGCGTTGCAGGACGGAGAGCAGGCCCATCGGAGGATTGAAATAGGAGGTTTCCACCAAGAGGTAGCGTTTCCCCTCCTCCAAGGGCAGCAGATCGTTCTTTTCCAACCGTTCCTCGAAGAGGTTGTCCATCATGTATTCCGCCGCCAAAGCCAACTCCATCGTACCATTATAACTCTGTTCCAGTTCCCGGAACTTCTCTCGCAGGGTTGCGGTTTCATTGGGGATGTCCTCCATGATGTGCGGCGTGAGCCACACCTTTCTGACTCCCTGCTTTTCCATCGTATCTAAAATCCGGAGTGATTCATCCAACGTCTCCACCCCGTCATCCACTCCCGGAAGAAGATGGCTATGGCAGTCGGTTATCCCTTTCAGGATGCCACTCTGTGCGAGGGTTGTTGTCTTACGGAATGGACATAGTTGTAATATGCTTTTATATAAGAGAACAACATGTTATCGGTTATTTGATAACCAACCATTTACCCCCCCCATTTCTCCTTTATTTCCATAGTAGGAGGAGTAGCCGTTATGATAACCGTATCTATAGCCATAGCGGTATCCGTAACGGTAGCTGTACCGGCCTCCGGCACTTTCCGTGCCGTTCAATATCACGCTGAGGTTCCTGAAACGTTTCTCCTGATAGATGTTTTCCAGTTCGGGCAACATGCCGCGATCCAGCAAGCCGCTGCGTACCACGAAGATGGTACGGTCCGCCAGTTTCTCGATAATCTGCGCGTCGGCCACGATGTCGATGGGCGGACAGTCTATGAAGATATAGTCGTACTCGCCGCGAAGGCCCCTATCAGGTGGCCAGCTTGCCGTCCTCCAGCAGTTCCGTCGGGTTGGGGGGGACGGTGCCGATGGGGAGGATATGCAGGTTGTCGTATTTCTTGTCGGCAACAATGATTTCTTTCCAGTTTTCGACACGGTTTCCCAGATAGTCGGTCAAACCTATCCGTGGCGAATCCACGTAGGAGGAAACGGAACCGTGGCGCAGGTCGCCGTCTATCACCAATATCCTTTTTTTCTTGATGGCAAAGCTCACGGCGATGTTCATGGTCAGGAACGACTTGCCACTGCCCGGATTGAACGAGGTTAGTACGAACACGTTCTGCCCTTTGTCCTTGCCCGCCATGAAATCCATATTGGAGCGGAGCACACGGAATGCCTCGTTGATGATGTCACGGTTGCCCTCCTTCACCACGATGGTTTTCATATAGGACTGCTTCTTCCTCTTGAATCCCAGTTTCCTCTCTTTGCTGAAGTATTGGGGAATCTCACCAATGAAAGGTATGCTGAGATCTTCCAAATCCTTGCGTCCTCGTACCTTGGTGTTCATGTTCTCCTTCATAAAAATAATCACCGCCGGAACAAGCAAGCCGATAGCGAATGCCACAAGGAGGATATTCATCTTCCGGGGAGCTGTGGGGAACATGCTGCCCCTCGGGGCGGTAATCACACGCGTATTATAAGCGGTGAAAGCCTGGGAAAGCTCGTTCTCCTCACGTTTCTGAAGCAAGTAAAGATACAGTTCCTCCTTTACCTTCTGCTGGCGTTCCACCGAGAGCAGGTATTTTGCCTGGTTGGGGTTGGAGGCCAGCTGGCTGGTGGTCGCGGCTTCCTGCTGGCGTATGCTGCGTATCTGGGTATTGAGCGACACGATCAGATTGTCCACCGACTGAATGATGGTGCGCTGCATGCTTTGCAGCGAGTTGGCCATGTCCTTTGCCAGGGGGTTCTTTTCGCTGCTGTTGGCGATCAGGCGGTTGCGGTCGAGCACCATCGTGTTGTATTCACCGATCTGGCTCTCGATATTGACATTGGCTATGCCGGAATTGGTGGGCAACAACTGGCTGAGTTCCTTGTTGTTCAACTCTCTGCGGATATACTGCGCGGTGGATAGCTGGCTGTTGAGTGCCAGCAACTCCTTCTTGTTCTCGGCGGACTGGGACAGGTAAAGACTGGATGCCGCCTGCACGTCCGGCAGCAGGTGCTCGCTCTTGTAACCGGCGATGTTCTCGTCCACATTGCCCAGTTCACTTTCAATCACGCTCAAACGGTCACCGATGAACTGCGAGGTACTGACGGCAATCTGGTTCTTGTCCTGGATCCACTTCTCGTTATATACCTCAATCAGTGTATTCAGGATATCTTCTGCCTTTGGGATGGATACGTCATCAATGCTGAGATTGATGATAGTGGCATCCTCGTTACCCAAATCCGCACGCAAAGCGGTGGCGTAATAGTCGGTTACGGCACGTACACTACCTTTATTATAGCGGATGGAAGTCCCAACGAATGAATCATTCCAGTATTTGGTCGGATTGATTACGAATGTACCTACTTCCATGCGAATGGAATCGCCCATTTTACCGGAGAATTCCGTCTCTAATTCCTCACCGTTAATCATTACATCGGATATGGTAAATTCTTCTTTGGACGAGAAGTCTATCTTGAAGCTGACAGGCGTTTCATCCTGGTGGCGGTAGGAGACTGCTACAGGGTTGCTTTTGTACAATCCCACATCCTTCAGTCCCTTGCGGACGGTATAGGTCTCATTCAGCCCCAACCGCCGCACCACCTCAGTCATCAACGTGGGGGATTTCAAGGTGAGCAGTTCGTTATTGATGTTGGTATTCGACTTGAAGATACCCAGGTCGGAGAACTCGCTCATTGTAGTGGACGAACCGCTCTTGGTATCGTCCTTAACCAAGATGGCAGCGGTACGTGTATAGATATTCGGGGTACTCAACAGATAAAAAGCCGCTATGGCAAGAGCGGCAAACAGGGAGAGGGCAAACCAGTGCCATCTTGGTACGAACATTCCCCACAAATCTTGTATTCGTATAAAATCATCGGCAGGTTTTCCAACGGCAGTTTTCTTTTCTATCATAATATGTAAAATATTCTAAGTTCATCCAGTTATTTAAACAGCAGCACACCTAACGAGGTGAGGAACGAGGCAATACTGATCCACAGTCCCACAGATTTCACGCTGTTCTCATTGATGGTGGACTGTCCGGCACGGACCTTATTAGGTTGCACATACACCACATCGTTCTGTTTCAGGTAATAGACCGGGGAGGAGAAAATATCCTTGCTTCGGATATCCACCCAGTGGGTGACACGTTCACCGTTCTCCTCGCGAATGACGAATATGGCATCGCGTTTGCCATAAATGGTAAGGTCGCCCGCCATACTGATGGCTTCCAACAAAGATATCTGGTCTTTGGTGATACTGTATTTGCCGGGAGTTTTTACTTCGCCCAAGACTGAAAAATAGAGGTTCATAAACTCAACCGTGACACCGGGTCGTTTACCAGATTCTCTTCCATCAGCCGTTTCTTTACCAGGGCGGCAATCTGGCTCTTGGTCATACCGGCAATATGCAGTGTCCCGATAACAGGAAAATCAATGTCTCCCTTATCATCCAACGTATAACCGGATATTTCACCACTGTTACTTCCGGTACGCAAATCGGTAGATCCGGCACGGTATTGTACCCGTGTAAGATTAAACAGGGCCGCCAATTGCGGATCCTTGCTGGACACCATAATGGAAATCTGGTCTTTGGGTTGCACGGTAATATCCCGTGCCCCGATAATCGCTTCGGGCTGATTAACTACGATATCTTGAAAATAGACAATTTCTTTGGAGGTATTGCAGGACACCAACAACACGCATAAGAAGCACAATTTAATTAAATGAAATTTCATACCTTATTTTTTCTGTACAGTTAATTATTCTACTTTATGTTTTCGCTTGATTTTCATAGTTATGTAACAATGAATCACCGTCCAAACAGCCACATCCAACAGAAACAAGTTTGTTACGGAAAGGCAATGAATCAAAAAAACAATTTCCCAATGCAAAAAGAGCTGCCATAATAACAATGCTTACCATCGCTTTACGTTGGGACATTCCTAAGGCTATAAATTTATGGTGGATATGATTCCGGTCTGGAAGAAATGGATTTTTACCGTTACGCAACCGGTGAATAACCACACGTATCACATCAAGCATTGGTACAATCAAAAAAGAAAAAGCTATCACAATGCTACCGGGAAAGGCACTCTCTTTCACTGGATCGGACATACTCAGACGGATGACCATCACTGCCAGCAGCATCCCGATAGTGAGCGAACCGGTATCACCCATAAAGATCTTGCGTCCCCGATATATCTTACCGTATACGTTATAATAAAAGAACGGCAATAACACACTGAAAGCAGCTAGACTGATAAAGGCATACATCCACCATTGCAAATGGATGAACATGCAGCTGAAAGCGAGGAATGAGATAATACTCAACCCAGAGGCAAGTCCGTCAATGCCGTCTATCAAATTGATGGCGTTCAGGATATAGACGATGACGAATACTGTGAACGGCACTCCTATGTAATAAGGTATGACATAAATACCGAACAACCCGTATAGGTTGTCGAAGCATAACCCGGAAATCACCAACAGTATGCCACAAAGTATTTGCACTACAAATTTGGAACGGTAACGTACACCGATAAGGTCATCCATCATACCTATAAGATAAAGTATGAACAGACAACAGAGCATGGAAAGCAGACGGTTCGTCAAGTCCATGTCGAGTATGTTATAGCCCTGCCAAAGGTTGTAACCGATAATGGCAAGCGAAACCGTAACTGTGATACAAGGGAAAAAGGCGATACCGCCTAACCTTGGTATATGGGCAGTATGCAACTTACGTTCGTCCACTGAGTCGAACAGGCGACGTCGGAAAGAGACCAACGAAATGCGAGGCAGGACCATCGCACTCAATGTCCAGCCGACTATGACTATAAAGGCAAATTCGATAAAATGAAGAATGTCCACTATATGATTCTTTTGATGATTTTCTTAATCTTGCCCTATCCGTTGTAGAAAGGCTTGTGGAATATAGGAAGTAGCCACGGCACATACGCCTTGGACGGTGACCACCAAACGGCGATTCTTCTTAATCCGGCAGATAACCCCTTCCGCTCCCTTGAACTTTCCGTCAATGACCCGTACACGTTCTCCCTGGTGAAACTTGGAATTGTCCTCCCCGAAATATTCCATTCCCTGCTCGCCGGACGAGGTGACCAGCATGAAAATGTTCATTTCCCGATCAGGAATGGCAAGGGGAAGTCTTTTCAATCCCTTCTGTCTTGTATATAGGATTACCTTATTGGTGAATTGTCGCTGTACTTCCAAAGCACGACAAACGGTTGAACGGAAGAACATAAGCGAATTAATGACCGGACGACGGAGTTTCTTCTTTATGCCGTTACGTTCCATCAAGGTTTCCTCACAAGGAATGTAAGTCTCGATCTTGTCTTTTTTCAATATATCCTCAATCTCGAAAACTTTGTTATAAAATACTTTTAGGGCGAACCAATGTTCGTGTGTGTGTGTTTCTATGTTCAACAAAAAGTAATGTTGCTGGGTTAATAAAAAGGATATAATTTCCATTCCTGCACCTTCCGCTTTTTCAAATAAGGAAGATACAGCAATCAAGGTTAATCCGGCTTTTTCCTTCATAGGACTTCCAGAATGCGGGCCGCTCCTGACTACAGTGAGCGGATACCGTAACCCCGTATTCGTACCGTTTCTATGTAAGAGAGGGTAAAAACACACTGCAAAGGTAATGATTCTCAGTAAAACTGAAAAGTAAAATAAACGTTTTTATTTCCTTATTTTACCCCCCCCCATTTATAAATGACTGATTATCAATTGTTTGCGTTGCAATTTAATATAAATCAAAATAGTACCATAATAAGAATATAAAATAAAAGGAGAACGTTGCATTATCCTTTCGAGCGTATTTTCGAGTCTAAAACCGAGCAAACCGAGCAAAAATGTACTTTTATAGCAATGTATATGCCTAATTATCAGCAAAAACAACATGTGTACCCTCTCTTACATAGAAATGGTATCGTTCAAACCCTTCAAAATCTTCTCGTTCGCATTATCTATCACGGCATTGTCCAAAGAATCCAAGTAAATAAGCGTAGTCCTTTCGCTGCTGTGTCCCATCCCCGCACTGATGACGGCAATCGGTACGTTGTGGTTGCGTGCGGCGGTAGCCCAGCTGTGGCGAGGCGTATATGAGGACAAAGGTAATGGTTCGCCAAGCAATTTACCTAACCGTTTCAACTTTCGGTTATGGTAGTTCAATCCGGTCCGATATTGCCGGTAAGCCTGATCCGGCTGTTCATCTGTAAGGACGGGGAAAAGATATGGACTTTCCGGATAAACCCGCCCATATCGTTCCAGTATCGCCGCCATACACGGTTCGATATGGAGTGTCAAGTATTGGCCTGTCTTATGACGACAATAGGTGATTCGCCCGCTGTCCACATTCTCCTTTTTCAGATATGCCATGTCCACAAACGCCATTCCACGGGCACAATAGCTGAACACGAACATGTCCCTGGAAAGTGCCAGGGCCGGTGAGTCCGAGAGGTCAATCCTTTGGAGCTTCAGGATGGTTTCCTCATCCACGGCGCGTTTCGGTGTGCGAGCCACTCCTGTATAAACCTCACGAAACGGGAAAGTCTGCAACGCAAGACCTTGCCTTACGGCCTTGTTATAGACGGCACGCAGAATCCGCATATAGAACGAGCTGCTGTTTCCTCGCTACCTTTTGTTGCCACAGCCATGCCTCATACCGACACGCCAGGGCGGAATCCAACAATGAGAAAGGAATGTCGTCACCATCCAGGAAAGCGGAAAAGCTGTTCAGTGCACGCCGGTAATTACGCGAGGTACCGTATTGGCCGTTCTCCCAAAGCGCTTCCATCTCTTTTTTCATGTAGTATAGGAAACCGGGCTCGGAAGGCAGGGAGCGATAGCGGTTGAGTATTTCCAACAAGGTGTATGTTTCTCCGCTACAGTCCAGCTCGCGGATAATCTCACGGATGTCCCGCATCTCCTTTTCCGCCCGTTTCCGGTAGGCGGTCAGGATCCTCTCATTGCCGGGGACAGCGACAAGCTCACGTTTCGTCTCATTCCACCACTCGGGAAATATCCTCATGTCGGTGGTAATCTGCCTGTTCTCCTGACGGTGGCAAAGCTGTAACAGAGCGTGCCGGCCTTACCCCGTACCGTCGATGGACGGAATTTTAATTTAATGGTAGCCATATATAGTCTGTTTTATGATGAATAATAGGTACATAGATACAACCCGTGGGCTATATTGTTGAAGGAAGAATAATATTTAGTCCTAGATTCCGCTTCTCCGCTTGGAACACCGAATATCACCTGATGCCGATGCCAAACTCTGTAAATCATCTTGAAAGACAGTCCGAATAGCCTCGTAAAGAATCAAAGTCCGAAAATAAAAAGCGACGGTTTTTCCGTGGAACAAGTCCAAGAAAATATTTATATCGTATAAACAACAAGACAGTATATGTTTTCTGGGAAATTCGTGAAAAACAGGCGGATACCAGCGAGTTCCCTATAATCAAAAATAAATCAAAACCGTATTGTCACGGGCGTTCCGGCTTCGCTTTCCATGGGTATTTTCCTTACGACAAGTCGCGGAAAATACCCATGGAAACAAACGCCCGGACAATGATTTTGATTTCAGGAAGGATTATAGGGACTCACTGCGACCGACGCGACGCATAACCGTGTCATTGATAAAAAAGGCGGGCCTCCTTTATATCTCCATAAATCCGGCAGGAAGTACGGGATATATGGGTAGGCCTGGCAATGTCTTATGAAAAAAACGCCGCCCCATGAGAAGACAGGGACTTCAGCTCCCTCTGCTCTGCATAATCCTCCCTTCGCGCCCGTGCCGGCTTCTTCGCCCTTCCCCTCCGCATACCATATCCTTGTTTTCACGGCATGTTTCTCTCACGGAAAACCAGTCTTTCGGACATTTGATGACATCTGATGACACCTGATGACACCTTTTTGAAAATCAGTATTTTATTCGGATTTAGCCCATACATTTGAAGCGTCAAAGCAATTTATTAACCCCAAAAAGAAAAGGTATGGCACAAGAAAAGAGCCCGAATGAAAAGCCTAGACGACCCCGGAAACCGAAGGCCGTGAACGATGACCCTTTGGTGGAACAGATCACCGAGCTGATGATGATTCATAACAAGAGTGATCCGAAAGCCGGTGTACAAGTAGTCAGCGAGATCGACAAGGACGGGAAGGTCAAGACGGTTCCAGCGGACGAGAAGAATGAAAACTCATTCCTGAAATTCGACAAGAACTCGAGCATACTCGAAAACTTCATCAAGAATTTCTGGAGCCAGCTCAAGGAACCGACCCATTTCCGCCTGCTCCGCATGACCTTCCACGACTACAAGGTGAACAAGCAGGCGATCAAGGACCTGGCGGAAGGGAAAAGACAGACGCAGTGAAGGAGTTCCTCAAACGCTACGAAATCCGTCCGAGAGAAAACAAGAAGGAACAAAGTGTAAACCAAAAAGAAAAAACAGCTATGGCAGACAAAGAGACACAACCGCAGGAACCCCTGCAACAGAGCGAGGTACAGCAGGCGGCACAGCAACAGCAGCAGCCCCAGGCTCAACAGGCAGCGCAGGAGTCACAAGGACCGCATTACCGGTATAATGAGAACATGGTCAACTGGGAGGAGTTGGAAAAGGTCGGAATCTCAAAGGCTTCGCTGGAACAGCAGGGACTCCTTGATTCCATGCTGAAGGGCTACAAGACCAACAAGCTGGTGCCCCTGACAATCCATCTTTCCGGTTTGCTGACAGCCAAACTGGATGCAAGGCTCTCGCTCATACCGCAAGAGAACGGGCAGGTGGGGCTGGCCGTTCACGGTATACGCAAGGAACCGCAACTGGAACGTCCTTATTTCGGATTTAACTTCAGCGAGGAAGACAAGAAGAACCTGCGTGAGACCGGCAACATGGGACGTGCGGTGGAACTCAACCTGCGTGGCAGCGAGTACACCCCCTGCCTGATCTCCATCGACAAGAACACCAACGAGCTGGTCGCCGTCCGGCAGGAGCATGTCTACATCCCGCAGGAAGTGAGCGGGGTAAGACTTACGGACGAGGAGATCAGACTGCTGAAGGAGGGACAACCCGTCAAGGTGGAGGGGATGACCTCCAAGACGGGGAAGGAATTTGACGCCACGCTTCAATACAGTGCCGAGCGCAGGGGGCTGGAGTTCATCTTCCCGAAGAACCAGGTATTCAACGAGAAATCCATCGGGGGCGTGCCACTCTCACCTACCCAGATAAAGATGCTCAGCGAGGGACATACCATCCTGGTCGAGGACATGAAGTTCAAGAACAGGGACGGAGCTTTCTCCGCGTTTGTCACGATAGACCAGATGACGGGACGGCCGAATTACACCCGCCATAATCCGGAGACCGGAGAAATCTATATCCCCAAGGAGATCTGCAGCGTGCAACTGACCCCCGAGGATAAGGAAACCTTGCGCAAGGGGCAGGCCGTCTATCTGGAAAACATGATCAACCGTAAGGGAGAGGAATTCTCCGCGTTTGTCAAGCTGGACATGAATACCGGCAGGACGATGTACTCGCGCACGCCGGATGGGTTCAACGAGCAGCAGGCACCACGTATCCCGGCGGAGGTTTACGGCCATGTATTCACGGCGCAGGAAAAGGCGAACCTCCAGGACGGGAAGACCCTCCTTGTCGAAGGACTGAAAAACAATGGGCAGACGTTCAGTTCCTACCTGAAAGTGAACCCTTATTCCGGGCAGTTGCAGTATTTCCAAGAGAACCCTGATATTCGCAGGGATACTTCCCGTCGTGCGGCACAGGCGGACACCGCCCAAGGCCAGCAGCAGGAACAAAAGAATGGCGCAAAACAAGCGGTATGACCCCGATCGGAGAGAAACAAAATCAGTTTTACAAACATCAAATCCCTGAACCGTATGAATATGAATCGGAACATCCCTTATATCTATAATGTAGAAGACATTGACTGGCCCGGTCTGAAGGCCGTGGGTATTAGCAAGGAGCAACTGGAAGCGGACGGCAACCTTGACCTGTTGTTGCAAGGCAAGGAGTCAGAAATCATCCCGTTGAGACTCCGTACCCCGGTAATCAGCCTGGCCATGGACGCCACATTCAAACTGGTACCCGGTGACAACAACAAGCCAATCATGGAAATCAACGGCATCCGTCAGGAGGAATCTCCAAAGAAATAACAAAAAATCAAACAAGTTCAACCTGTCCCCGTACCGCCCAATCCGGTACGGGGCATCAAAAAGAAAAAGAATATGATCGCAATAGTGACTGACAGGCCCAACGTGGGCAGAGAGATAGCAAGAGTGTTGGGAGCAGGCAGAAAAGAGAACGGCTATATGACCGGGAACGGCTACATGGTGACATGGACATACGGCAACATGCTTTCCCTGGCAATGCCGAAGGATTCAGGAACAGCCCATGTGGAGCGGGAGGACCTTCCCCTGCTGCCGCCTTCCCTCCTGACAGTAAGGCACGTGAAGACGGATACCGGGTGGAATCCCGACATCAATGCGGTGCTCCAGTTGAAAGTGATAGCCAAGGTGCTCAACGCATGCGACACCATCATCGCGGCAACCGATGCCTCCCGGGAAGGAGAGATGCTGTTCCGTCATCTTTACGGCTTTCTGGGCGCAAACAACCCTGCCTCCGCCTTTGGATCTCGTCTCTGACGGACGAGGCCATCACGGAAGGTATGGCGAACCTCCTTCCATGTGACCTGTTCGACAACCTGTTCCTGGCGGCGGACAGCCGTAACCGGGCGGACTGGCTCCTGGGCGTCAATTCAAGCCATGCCATCTGCAAGGCGGTAGGCTTCGGGAACAACTCGCTGGGCAGGGTACAGACCCCCGTACTGGCGGAGATATGCAGACGGTACCGGGAGAGGGAGAACCACATGCCGGCTGACAGCTGGCCCGTATTCATCAGCCTGTGCAAGAATGACCGTATCCTAAAGATGCGCCACGTGGACGACCTTGTGGCCCGCCGGGAGGCACTGGCATTGTACGAGGATTGCAAGGCGGCAAAGAACGCCCGCATCACAGCGGTAAGGAAACGGACGGAGGAAATCGGGGCACCGGCACTTTACAACCTGGCCGAACTACAGAAAGACGTGAACCGTTACCACGGCCTGACGGCCATACAGGTGCAGGAGATTGCACAGAGCCTGTACGAGAAGAGGCTGATTTCCTATCCGCGCACCTCCAGTCGCCTGTTGCCGAAGGATGTATATGACACGTTGCCGCCTGTCATGGAGAAGATGCTCTCCCGCAAGGAGTTCCGACAATATGCCGGTATGGTTGACCTTGCCGCGCCGCAGGACAGCATTGGGGCACAAGACACCATGGAGCATCATGCCATCATCATTACAGGTATACAGCCCGGTAAATTGGGCCGGGAGGAAATGCAGGTTTACACGCTCATTGTCGGCAGGGTGCTTGAAACGTTCATGCCGCCCTGCAAGGTGGAATACACAACCGTCGATGCGGTGTGCGCCGCACGTAAATTCCGCATCCGTACATACCGCATCCTGGAAAAAGGATGGCTCGGAATCTTCGAGAGGGAACATATTGTCGCAAAAGGCTGTATGCCTTACCCGATGATGCCGGAATTTTTTCAGGAAGAGATACTGCCGGTGGCAGGGTGCAGCCTTATACATAAGAAATCGTTACCGGTCTCCCCTTATACAGACGAGGAACTGGTGGACTACATGGACAAGGCCGGACTGGGCACCGTCTCCACCCGCACGAATATCCTCCGCACGCTGTTGGAACGTAAATACATCCGTTATTCGGGTAAATATGTCGTCCCGACCCCTAAAGGGCTTCTCCTGTATGAGACGGTACGCGGTATGAAGGTGGCCGACGCCTCCCTCACCTCGGGCTGGGAAACTGAACTGGCACGGATAGAACGGGGGGAACTCTCACAGGAGGAGTTCCTGGACGGCGTGCTGGAAACGGTAAATGAGGTGACAGGCGAGATATTCCGGAACCATCCGGTGGAAAAGCGGCCACAGGGAACCATATAAACAAATGTCAAAGCCAACAAGACAAGGGAAGTGCAGGCGTCTGTCTGTACTTCCTTTTTTATATGTGCAAGATACGTTTTTCCGCTTTTAAGCGGCAAAGGTCTTGGATTGCCTCGTTTTTGCCGCAAGGCGGCCCCCTTTGGGGGCTTGGTTGGTCAAAAGAAAATCATCCTCGCTTCGCTGCGGTATTTTCTTTTGCCAAGCCTTGCGCAAAAAGGCAATCCAAGGGCCGGAGGCCTATAAAATCGGGAAAACATATCCCGATGGGATTATTCATTCTTAAAAATTTAAAGACATGAAACTGCGACTTATCGAAAACATCTGCAAGCGGACGGTCTCACTGGTCCTGCTTACGGGAATATGCCTGCTCTACAGCAAGGGAATCATTCCCATGTACCTGCTCGTCCTGTTCCTTTTGTCGGGAACGCTCATCAGCCTCCTTTTCAGGACGTTCACCCTCATTGTAAAAATAATTATCGCCCTGACCGTCATGGGCATGCTTGTATAACCCTTAAAGCATAAAGGCATGAGAACAGCTGCATTCACCCCGCCGGCTCCAGCCATGCCGGCCGCATGGCCCGCCACAAGCCGTGTGAGACCTGTAAAAAAACGGATTCCCGATACGACAGACGGGCCGAAACGTATCGGCTACTATCTGGAACCGTTGAGGGGCATCGCCTCGAATCCGGACAGGCAGAGAATCCTAAAGGATTTTTTCAAGGAAACCTATGTATAACATTTAAAATTTTACCATTATGTTTTTTCAAGCAATCAACCAAATGATCACGGCAGGCACAGACCTGAGTATCAACATCAGACGAGTAAACAACAATCTGACGGTGGCCGTTGTTCCCAGACGGTCGGGGGTAAAGGACGGGGAACGCATCGTCCCGCTCATCCTGAACGGTACGCCGGAAGAGCTGGATGCGGGCTTCCTGCAGGCTGTCGGCACACCCGTACAGAAAGCGCAGGGCATCCTTACCAACCTGGAAACGTTCGAGAAGCAGGCAGAACAGGCAGCCTCACAAAGCAAAGCCGCTAGGTCAGCGGCTGAGAAAGAGTCCAAGGAGGTCCGCGAGAAACGGGAAAAGATGGAAAAAGCTGCTTAAGAAGGCGGAGGATGCCATGACCGGCAAACGCTATTCCGAAGCGTTGACATGGCTCAAGCAGGCTAGATACTGGCACTTCCGGACAAGCAGAAGGAAATTGACGTGAAGATGGCGGAGGTACAGAAAAAGGCATCGGAGGGAAGCCTGTTCGGCATGGAACAACCGCCAATCCAAGCCCAAGCCGCAACCGGCGGCAGCCCCGACATCGCAATACCGAAGCGGAGAGCAAATCCCGATGTTTTTGCCCGAGCAGCCGGCTCCGATTCCGCAACCCGTTTCACAACAGCAACCGCCCCGGCCGGCTGTACATTCAGGACAGCAAACACCATTTGCCGGACAGCCGCAAACACAACCCGTACAATATACTATTGCCGCACCACAAGCGCAACCGGTCCCGCAACAGGCAGTTCCACAACCGCAAGAAATCCAATTCCATCAACCGGTACAGATACCACAGGCACGGATGGACGGAAAGCAATGGATGCAACCGGCCTCGACACAGTATGCACCGGCGCAGGAGCCGCAAGAACTCATGAGGAGCGTGAATACCTCCGGCAACCGCAAGAGGCTGCAATGTACAACTTCGACAAGGACTGCGAGGATGACCGGGAACTGCTCAGGGAAGACCCGTACGCGGAATATCCGGACTTCCCGAAGGAATGCCGCATGACGGACATGGCACAAATGGACATGGTATATTGTTAAACCTTATAAAAGAAGAGAAATTATGGCACTTGAAATCAAAGGATTGCAGAGAGTCTTCAAATTCAAGAAGGACTCTAAGGAACTGGTATTGAGCGACCCGAACAGCAGCCTGTCCGTAAACGAGGTGATGGACTTCTACTCCATGACCTATCCCGAACTGACAACGGCGACCGTTCACGGACCGGAATGGGAGGAAGACAAGGCGGTCTACCGCTTCAAGACAACTATCGGAGTGAAAGGATAAGCGTATGGATAAGAGAAAGAAAAAGGAGGACAAACCATGCAGACAGCTCTCAGAATCAGCCAAGGAGAACCTGGCAGGACTCATTATCCGTTTGGCCGGCCCGTCAGACATCCGAAGAGGAACAACGGGACAAAAAAGGAGGATACTGCCGCCACCGGGAAGCGTCATGATTTTCTGACAGATAAGATTCCTCCCCTCGCACCGGATTTCTGGCATAAAGACGGATATGACGGTTCCCCGGTCAATCTCACGACACCGGAGAATTTTGACTATCTCTACCAATCGGCATCGAACTATGCCGGACTTATGGGTATAAAGCTCCCTTTCCGATACAGGAAAGGGGGCAGCCCCCGTCTGAAAATCACCGAACTGTACAAGGCGATGGACGAGAGCGTGCCGGAATGTGTCAATCTGGAAGAGAAAGAAGGAAGGCTCCATTTCTGTCTGTTCCGCCATCACGACTGGCCGGAACCCGAGCTGTTCTGGATTCCCATCGACTTTACGGAACGGCTTCCCGTACCATTGAGGAACATTGTCAAGGAGTTCATCCGGCAATTCGTCCGGCATCACGGAGTCTGCAATGTCACCGAGGCGTTTTGCTATGACTTCGCCATAGAGGAACTGGAAGACTGGGAAAACCGGGATTCCGACGCTTCCCCGAAAGAAATCAGGGCGAACAGGCGACTGGCGGATTCCTACCAGTCAGGAAAACGGGCGAAAGCGCTCAAACGGATGTCGGGAAAACCGTTCTGCAATTCTCTGGAAGAGGCTGTACGGAATTACCGGACAAAAAAGGAGAAGGAGCAAAAACTGCTGGAATTGATAAGGGAGGGTATGGCACTGATCACCCCGGAAAGCCCGAACCTCACAGATTACCTGTACGATTGGGCGTATGAGGAGGAGCGTGATTTTTACCCGGTGGGAATGGAAAGCCAGGTCATGCTGGTCTACTCTACCCGCGACACGCTGGCTGAATGCATGGAAGGGTTCATGAACTCGGACTACCAGGAGACTTATGCCCTTACCCCGGTCACATACAGGTTCCTTACACCGGAAACGGACTGTCTCTTCCAAATGGGCGACTACCCGGAAAAGCTTTCAAAATGGCTGGCACGTTTTACAAAACATATAGCTGACAACTTCTAAAATGAACGATATGAATGAACTGACCAATAAATTGCAACAGGTGATGGTGCCCAAGGCGGCACTGATCGCGTATGAATACCGTGAGAACCGCTATGGGAACGGAATGCATTACCTCGAACTGCATCCCATCAATGACAGGGGCAGGATGGAGGCTGCCATGCCTGTCACCTATGAGTTCATGGACTCCCTGGTGGAATCCTATACGGATGACAGGCGGAACGTGCCGCACGGGAAAATCCCCGCCAACATGCTGTGGTGTGATACCCGTAAGGGGCACGAGAGGTATATCTGGTACAATCCTCCGGGAAAACGGCGGATGTTCTTTGCCGGAAGCCTGAATATTCCTGACGGGATATTCCATGTGCCCGGCGTGATCTACATGGTTTCCGGTGACAGGCTGGACATTTTCTCCTACAAGGGGGAAAAACCGGCGGAGAACAGCCCGCTTTTCCTCGCCCCTTTCTTCAATGTCACGGGCAGCAGTGTCTGTCTGGGAAATGCCGCGTTGACTCCCCCGGAAGACATGACTTTCTCAAAACTCCTCGAGTATTGGGAAAAACGTTTCTGGCTCAGCGAGTTCTCCCATCTGGGAGGAAACAGAAACCCGACCGGAAGCAACCTGGTCTCGGTAACGGAAAAGGCACGCGCCAATCCGTTTGACGAGAACGAACTGAAACCCATGAGCAAACAACTTAAAGACTTACTGGCATGAAAAAGATTCATTATACAGACAGATACCTGCTCAATCCCTACCATCCCGTGACCGTCTTCGTAGTCGGTGCGGGCGGAACAGGCTCACAGGTGGCCACCGGCCTGGCGCGGATGAGCGTGGCATTACAGGCGCTAGGACATCCGGGACTGCACGTGACGGTCTTTGACCCCGATACCGTCACGGAAGCGAACATCGGACGCCAGCTGTTCAGCGGATCGGAACTCGGATTGAACAAGGCTGCGGCACTCGTGACCCGCATCAACCGTTTTTTCGGCTTCTCGTGGGAGGCAAAGGGGCAGCGTTATCCGCTGAAAGCCTCCGCAGACCGGGAAGAGCCCGCCCTGGCGAACATCATCGTTACCTGCACCGACAACATCCGCTCCGGATGAACCTCTGGCGGTTCCTGAAGAAACACCGGGAACACACTTCCAACAACGAGCGGTCACCCATATACTGGATGGACTTCGGCAATGCCCGGACCACCGGACAGGTCCTGATAGGGAACATCCGTGGCAAGATTCTCCAGCCCGTCTCCAACGAGTACCTGCCCGTTCCCCGTATGAATGTCATTACCGAAGAGGTACGCTACTCCACCATCAAGGAAAAGGATTCGGGGCCGAGCTGCTCGCTGGCGGAAGCATTGCAGAAGCAGGACCTTTTCATCAATTCCATGCTGGCACAAACCGGCTGCGACATCCTGTGGCGTATGCTCAGGGAAGGAAGGACATTCTACCGGGGAGCTTATCTCAATCTCGATACCCTACGGATTAATCCCATTCCGGTATAGACAACAACCGTCAGCTTCTTTCATGCATGGCAAGCATTAAAAGGAAACTGACGGTTCCTGATTGTTCCCGCCGTGCGGTTCAGCCTTTCAGCCGCACGGCACTTGCCACTCCCTTGTCCGTCATGACCAGCTCGTACCGGTCCAGCCTTTCATAAGAGTTTGCCCAATGTCTTGCATCCATATCTCCTGACCTTGAATTTGGGCATCATTTTTTTCAATGCGCCGCCGATCAGCGAAAGGGAAACCTCCTCTTTACCGTCAGCCGCTTGCCAAAAGCCTTGTCGAAATACTCCATGTCCCTTTGGATAAAAAATTCGGGAGTATTGTCCGAAACCCTGTTTTCCTTCCGGTCGGCATACAGGAACACGGAACAGGACCGCACCAGTGATACGGGAGTCTTATCCTCCCCATATCCCAGCACCTTCAATCCGGCCTCACGTATCCGTTGGGCAAGCAGGCTGTAGTCACCGTCACTGGCTACCAGACAGAAACAGTCCGCCCGACCGTCACGAAGAATGTCCATCGCGTCTATGACCAGCGCGATATCGGTCGTGTTCTTTCCGGGAGCATGGGAGGAAGCCTGTATGAGCCTGAATCCATGCTCCCGGGCAATTCCCTTCCATGCGGAAAGCGCTTTCCTCGTCCAGTCTCCATAAATTCGTCTCACAACGGCATCCCCATAACGGGAAACAAAGCCCATTATATCCTCCATCTTCTCAAAGGAGGCGTTATCCCCGTCAATAAGGACTGCGACGGCATATCTAGAATTGGTATTTGTCTTCATAACAACTGTTTATGAAACAAAGTTAGCATAACTTCCGCATATTGATACTCCCACGCTCATTTTTTCTTTCCGCGTTTCAGCAAGAATTCCTGTATTTCCGAGCTTCTGTAGAAGTTCTTTCCGTTATCGTCCGTCTGGTAATAGCGGATCAGCCCCTTTTTCCCGGTAGCGGGCGACTGTCCGCAACGACACGTTGAGCAGCCTGGCTATGTCATAGTTGTCCAAAAGCTCGTCCCCGTTCATGAACTCCTTCACACGCCCCATCCTGTCCAGTTTCTTCTCTATGCGGTCAAAACCTTCCACTATGGTCATTATCATTTTCTCAAGCACTTCATTATCTATATACATCATGGCGTATCTCTCCTGTCTTTTAAAGGTTATTACTGAAATACCCTTTCTTGTGCGCACTTTCGAGAGTATATGCCATCTTTAGTGAAAAATCTATGCCGGAGTGCCGGTATTAACTTAATTGCATATTACATCTTATTTATAATCAAGTGAATAGTATTGCGTAATTTTTATCAGTGGATGGTAAGTGTAAAATTTTGAAGTGTAAAACTGTAAAGTCCGAATGTAAACTTTACAATTTACAGGTAATACTCCGCCTATGTTCTTAAAACCGGGTAAATTGATGACGCTTCCACACAAAGTATTCAACATATATAATTGATGATAATATTTATTTCGGAGCATTTTCCTGAAGTTTGATTCTGCAGCCCTCTGTTACATATGACGTTTAATGACATCTGATGTCATTTGACGACATCCTTTTGGAGGTGAGTATCCCCTTCCATATTTTCGTATCCGACAAAAAAAGTACAGTTTATGGAGTTTGTATGTATCGAGGCTAAAACATTCATGGAAATGAATGAGGCTCTGGAAGCCGTTGTAAGAAAAATGTGTGAAACATGCGGAAATTGCATATCCGGTATGGACGACTGGATTGACAACCAGGAGGCTTGCATGCTCATGGATGTCTCTCCCGGAAAGATGTTACAGCTTCGCAGAAGCAGTGCCATCCCTTACAGTTATATAGACCGTAAGGTGTATTACAAGCGTCAGGATATTATCCGTTTTATGGAAAACAATATTCACCGTATAACCCTTTAGAAGTGCTATGATTCAATCCCTGTTGACCAAAGAAACCCCGGAAATCATTCGTTTTTTCCGGAACATAGACAGCCTGTCCTGAAATGCTGGACAAGCAGGAGGAGAAATTACGTCCGGTTCTGAACGGAGAACGTTACATTACGGATTGTGAGCTTGCCGAACAGTTGAAACTGACACGCAGGACGCTGGCGCCAAGCCTTGCACAATCAAACGGATGCATATAAGAAAAGAAATACCGGCTTTACCAAAGCCGGGCATGTTTAACCACAAAATGAAAAAGACCATGATCCAAACAAAAAACAAGTATTGCAAGGAAACATTCATCCGCCTGAACTACTGGTATGACCGGATACACGGGCTTGCCCGGGAAGACATAGAGAAAGTGAACGCAATGGTGGAACACATCGAAAAGACACGTTCCGACCGGTATCCCCGTACAGGTGACAGCCTGTTCCTTATTTCCGGATACGGTGAACGTTCCCGGCCGTTCTTCGTAGATGACGTGTATGGAGATAACATTGTGCTCCGGAATTTCTCCCGTGTCCCATTCGTGTCCCGGGATAAAAAGGGTATCAAATGCGATATGCATGGCGGTGAATGTGTGTTGGTAAAGACAGGTGATGTAAGGTTCAAGACTTGGACTACCGGCCGTTTCAAACACTGGGGACATTACGGGGCATGTGAAAACGGGGAGGTTTACTACGATGCGAAAATAGCCCTGTGGGAGTGTGGCGCACCTGAACAGCCGGAAAGCCGGGAATGGTTCAAAATCCATATCCGCAAAAACACCCGGCCGGGCGGGGACATGTACACCGGAGAAATATCCTGCAAGGATGAGGATGGACTCAGGCAGTTTATCGATGACCATGAAGGCTTCATATTCGCAGAAGAGGATTCCCTGGAAATGACCATACTATGTTTCAGGCATTCCGACATGAGGATTTCCCCGGAAGAATGGGAAAAGATGGACTGTCCGGTATCCGTGCGTGAGATATACGGACAGATGCAGAAAGTAAAGATCGTAAAAGACCATAGAACACATCTGACCACATTCTATTACTAATACAGTATCGCCACATTAAAAATCACCTTGTTTCCTTCCTGCCACATGCAGCAGGAAGGAAACAAGGGTATATCATCAGGCAGTCTTTTCAATTCCTCTATTATATTATGTATGAGCTGGTCGTTTTTCCCGCACAGATATTCATTCAGGTCCTTATATCCGGAATATTCATGCGAGAGATCGCATATACGGATTCCGTATTTCTCCTTTAATGCCTGCACCGCATTTTTTCCGGCGGTATCATTGTCCGGACAGCAACAGATGCCGTCATATCGTGCAAGGAAAGAAAAAGCCTTCTGTAAGTTACTGACAGAATTCAACACTATATAATCCCCCTCTTCCAAGGATGGAAAAGCCGGCCTGAAAGACAGAAAATCTATAAACCCCTCAAAAATATAGCAAATCCCGCTCTCCGGTGAGCTGATGATACAGGTGATGTCCTTGGGAGCGATACAAGCCTTGAAATACCTGTTCCTGATTTCGTACCCTCCGGAAATATTAGGGAAAGCGATGGCAAAATAATTCTTCCCGTTCCGATTAAAATGAGCCTCCTTGCATACTTTTCGGGCCGTTTCCGTATCAATGCACCGTTCCTCCAGATAGGCAAGCAGTATCCGGTTGGCAAGAGGAGTGATTTTCAAGTCCTGAAAGGCGGGATACGCTTTTTCAAAAGGGCAGGAGACAGTAACCGGCTTCAAAACCGTCCTTTTATCCTCAATACACCGTAACACATGGCTTATGTCCTGTGTCCGATAAATCTCCTTGGCCAACGTTATAATATCCCCACCCCTTCCCAGTCCGAAGTCATACCACAGTTCCTTATGAAGGTCTACCTTGAAAGAGGCCTCCTTTTCCGTCTGAAGGGCGATTTGTACCACACGCTGTTTCCACGCTGTATTACCGGTTCATATCCGAATCCGGCTAAAAAATCAACAAGCCTGATGTTCTTTGCTTCTTGTATGTTCATGACATATCTTTTTCATGAATTAATTCACGATTAACACATAGGACAAAGAACCGCTTTATACCCGAAACAGACAAAACAGTGTCATCAGATGGCATCAAAAGTCATCAGACGACAAGCAACCTAATATAAAAACATGTTACCATATGATTTATCATCTCCATTACTATTTATGTGTTTTACATACACTCCTTAAATCATAAATCTGTTATACAAACTATAAACATTCCTCAAAAAGTTTGGCGACATTGGTGATATTTGATAATATATTAGGGAATTAGACGAAAAAATAGTAATTTTGCAAATCAATAATTATTGATTTATAGATGGCAAATGCGGACCAAATATTGTCTTTGATACGTAATCATCTGAATAACGATGATGCGCAATTTAGAAAAGTTGCTCTCCAGATTTCTGCTGTAGAGGCAAAGAATGGTCATGCAGTATTAGCAAGAACCATCCAGGAGCTTTTAAGTCAAAGAAAAACATCTTTTAGTGCTTTAAAGCTTATTCCACGTAATAAAGATGTGGATGACTTATTGCTTCAAGTCGAGACATACGATTGCCTGAAAAATATGGTGACGGACAAAGCATTGAAAGAAAAGATAGAAAGAGTCATCAAAGAATTTACAAAGAGAGAAGAACTTAGGAAATATGGACTTGCCAACCGCCGCAAATTATTGCTCTATGGCGTACCTGGGACAGGCAAGACTATGACAGCAGGAGTATTGGCTAAAGAGTTGAATCTTCCTTTATTTATTGTGAGGACAGAGAAAGTCGTTACAAAATTCATGGGTGAGACAGGACAGAAACTTAGCCGTATCTTTGATTTTATAGATGAGGTTCCCGCAGTCTATCTTTTTGATGAATTCGATGCTATCGGTGCTCAGCGTGGAATGGAAAATGAAGTAGGTGAACAGCGCCGAATACTCAACACATTTCTTCAATTGTTGGAACGTGACTCATCAGACAGTTTCATTATTGCAGCGACAAATGCCATTGATTCGATAGACAAAGCGATGTTTCGACGTTTTGATGACGTTATTGAATATCGCTTGCCAGACTCCGGACAACGTATTCATCTGTTGCGTGAATATCTATATGCGGCTAAAGAACTTGATTATTCCATGGCTGCACCTCTGTTTGAAGGTATGAGCCATGCAGAGATAAAAATGGTATGTTCTGATATATTCAAAGAATCTTTGTTAAATGATGTGCCAATGAATATAGAATTGGTAAAGATGGTCGTTGACAAACGGAATCAACTTTGTCGTGAAATAAGTTGAATAAGGAGATAATATGCAAAAGGAACATTTTTTCTTAGGTAACCAAATAGCAGAACCCCGTTCTTTCACGCCAAGAGCAAAGGTTGTACCACCTCCTGTTATTCCTGAAAGGAACAGACAAGAACATGCTGCATTTATCAAGGAAAGCTATAATGCAGTCGTTGAATCTGCCATCACGGCTCTTTCTGAAAGGGAAAAGTGTGGTTTACCGTCTGCGGATGGTGTGTATATAAACCTTGACATGTCTCCCAAATTGGTTCCCCAAAAGTTAGCCCAAAGTAGTGGAGCATCCATTCTGAAAATCTCTGAAGATAAAAGTGACGGAAATGTTGATGTAACCGTATATATCAAAAATGAGAAAAAAGATTGGCTGAGCAAGAAGGCAGACGAGTATGCCGATGAAAAGTATAATACGAAAACAGGCAAACCTAAAAATACAGGCTTGATTGAACCTATCAACGCCATTAAGCCGGCAGATATACATGCGCTCTATACATCTACAGAAGATTTCGACAAACTACCTGATAATAAGGCCTTTTTATTTGAGTTGTGGATAACTAAAACAAAGGAATATGACACAGTAAAATTATCAGATGTCTTGGATAAACTTGCTATCTTAAAAGCAGGTAAAAATCATTTGGATTTTGATGGAGTAGATGTTTGGATGATAAAAGCAACCAAACAACAGTTATGTGAATTACCGCTATCTATCGGTTATATAGAAGGAGTGCGTCCCTATCATCAGCCATCAATACTTATAAAAAATCGGAGCGAAAGTCGTGAGTGGAGTGAACTGATTGAAGGAGAAATCCAATTTGCGCTTGATAAAGACAGTACAAGAATAGGCTTGTTGGACTCAGGCGTCAACAATGCCCATAAACTGCTGGCACCTGCTCTTCCTAATGACAGAATGAAAAGTGCTATCAGCGTGCCGGATACAACAGACCACAGTGACCATGGTACAGGTATGGCCGGACTTATGCTTTATGGAGATTTGACGGATATAACTTATCGACATGGAGGTCCGATAATCATAGAACAGGACTTGGCTTCCGTGAAGATTGTAGAGAACGGTCATACAACAGATCCGGATTTCTATGGAGCGGTAATTGAAGATGCTATCTATCAGGCTCAGGCTATGGGGGCGTCTATACAATGTATGGCTGTAACTGATGGTACATCGTATGACGGAAAGTCAACGTCAAGTTCTGCGTCATTGGATGAAAGCATATACCATAATGGCAAGTGTGACCGCTTAGTGCTCGTTTCAGCGGGCAACATTGAGCCCCCTGAAGTAGATGCCACAAATTATCTGGAGTCCTGCAAAGCCAATGCTGTACAAAGTCCGGCTCAAGCATGGAACGCATTAACAGTCGGAGCATATACGGAGAAAACGATAGTAACAGATGAAAGCTACAAGGCACTGGCAGCTCCAGGGAATCTGTCACCCATGTCAAGAAGTTCGTGGAGTTGGAGAAATGGTTGCAATAAGCCTGAAATAGTCATGGAAGGAGGTAATATAGCCTATCATCCTGTTTTTCAAACAACGACACATCCTGATTTAAGTTTGATTACTACCTGCCAAGATTTGGCGGAATCATTGGAACAGTTCCATGCTACAAGTGCGGCTACAGCATTAGCGACACGTCTTGCGGCAAAAATAAAAACAGCAACACCAGCTCTTTCCATGTTGTCTGTTCGTGGCATGATGGTACATTCTGCCAAATGGACACCGGAAATGATACGTATCGGTAATATCAAGGATATTATACCTTTATGCGGCTATGGTGTTCCTGATGAAGAGACGGCCTTATTCAGTAATGAAAAATATGCAACGTTTATATTTGAAAATGAGTTAATACCCTATTGGGAAAAAGATGGTTCAAACACCTATAATCAATTGCACTTTTATGATTTGCCTTGGCCAACAGAGGTGCTGGAACAAATGGGAGAAGAAAATGTAAAAATAAGAATCACACTATCTTATTATGTAAAGCCGTCTCCTGGATATGCGGGAAGAAGCAACAAGTATCGTTATCCATCTGCTACGCTGCATTTCGACTTGAAAAGTGCAAGCGAGAGTATGGAAGAGTTTCTTTGCAGAAGAAATAAAAGTGAAGGAGAAAAGAGAACTGACAATGATACTAACAGATGGACCATCAAACAACAACGTAGAGAACAAGGTACTGTACAATCTGACTGGATCGAATGTACGGCCGCTGAATTGGCTTCTTGTGGGCAGATAATTGTTTATCCAGGCCAAGGATGGTGGAAAGAAAGGAAATTAGCTAATGTTGATAATGTTATCAAATATTCACTTATCGTATCAATAGAGACAACGAAAACTGAAATTTACGATGCCGTAGAAACGGCTATCAGTAATAGAATAGGAGTACAAATAATGCAAGAAGTATAGGAAATAAAGAAAAAATCTAATAAGCACTTGATTATTAATAAAGCATATACGGAAACACAACGTCTTTATTTACATCAGATACAAATTACTGTTTCAATGACACTGTAGGCAGAGACTATAGATATAAACAGCATCGTTGACAAAAACAGGCAAAAAAATATGCATTAGTTTGCAGAAATCGAACCTTTTATTTATCTTTGCAACGTCAAAGAGATAAAGATTACAAGATTAGTCAAGAAAAACGATGAATTTATGATGATTTTAGCCTGCTCTATTTTCTGATCGACATCACCCACTTCGAAAATCTTGTTTTTAGAGATGGACAATATCATCCCTATCATATGTAGCACAATACCGGCAAGATATTGCTGGGAAGAAATCTTATCAGCTTCCGCAATTTCCAAAGCGCGAGAGAAAAGTGAAACGAGCTCTTCATTCAACCCCACCTCCAACACTTGATTCTCTTTCGATAGAAAACCACCTTTCACCATATCATCAATCACAGCTCCCTCGAAACCAATATAATATTCATTCCAACCCGTCTGCACATAAGGATAATATGTATGCCACTGACCAGGAAACAGCACCATCAGTCGTCCTTTGCACACTTGCTTCTCTGGCGTGGTCTCCGAGGAGAACACCCCCCTCCCTTTAGTAATATAGACCAACTGGTACTCGCGCAGAATCCGTCCTTTCTGCGCATTGAAAAAATAACCGGTAGGATGATCCTTCAACGGATAAGGAGAATTAGGCTGGATAGACTGAAAGCCCACAGTATTTACCCAAAGACCATATTTCTGGTCCATGTCATTTACAATAAAGTACTTAAACTCTACTCCTAAATCATTATAATTTTTAGTCATAACACGTGCCTTCCATAATAGCTCCGGAACAAAAATAGAGATTATTTATGAAAAATCCCGTCCGCAGCGAATATTATTCATCACGGACGGGAATAGACATGTAACCTAAAATAGCGCTTGCCTTAAAAAGCTTTATGATACAGAGCTTCTATATCTTCCACAGATGTAGGTCTCGGATTGCCACCGGTGCAGACATCATTGAAAGCATCGATAGCCAATTGATGCAAATCCTCTTCCCTAACATTGATTTCACGCAACCGCTGTGGAATGCCAATACTTAAAGACAATTTCCGGACAGCAGCAATAGCAGCACATATACCTTCTTCCACGCTCATACCTTCCGTATTGACTCCCATCGCCTTCGCAATATGGACATATTTAGGAGCAGCCGGGGACGCTGCATTATACTCCATTACGTAAGGAAGAAGCAATGCGTTGGCCACCCCATGCGGAGTGTCATAATGGGCACCCAAAGGATGGGCCATGGAATGAACGATGCCCAGACCGACATTGCTGAACCCCATACCGGCAATGTATTGCGCTTGAGACATGGCCTCGCGGGCAACCGGATCGCTGCCATTGTCTACGGCAGCTTTCAAATGGACAGCAATCATTTCAATGGCTTTCAGTTCGAACATATCCGACATAGCCCATGCACCCGGCGTTATATAGCTTTCTATGGCATGAGTCAGTGCATCCATACCGGTTGCAGCAGTCAATCCTTTCGGCATGGAATACATCAGCTCCGGGTCAACAATAGCTACTGCCGGAATATCATTAGGGTCTACACAAACCATCTTTTTTTTGACCTCTTCGTCAATGATAACATAATTGATGGTCACCTCAGCAGCAGTTCCCGCCGTAGTAGGTAAAGCAAAAGTAGGGACAGCCTTTTGACGAGTATCCGCCACACCTTCCAGAGACTTCACATCTGCAAAATCCGGATTATTCACAACAATACCAATACCTTTTGCCGTATCAATGGAAGAGCCGCCACCCAAAGCCACGATAAAATCGGCACCGGATGCCTTGAAAGCAGCCACACCATTCTGTACATTGGTAATGGTAGGATTGGCCTTCACATCACTGAAGAGCTCATAAGGTATACTGTTCTTCTCGAAAACTTCAATCACTTTATCAGCCACCTTGAAACGGATCAAATCTCTGTCCGTTACAAAGAAAGCCTTTTTGAAACCTCTGCGGGCAGCCTCCACGGCAATCGTTTCGCGACAGCCGGCACCGAAATAAGAGGTCTCATTCAATATCATTCTATACATAATTACACACTATCTGTTAAAACAATTATTTGGGCAAATTAAACGCTACGGACATTTCCTTCATTTGAAGCTGGCTCATACCATCCGGTTCAAAACCCATATTTTTGGCAGCGATATAAATAAGGGCGGATTTATTGAGTACATCCACCTGGTCGAAAGCAGCCATCACATCCACATCCACAGCAAACACACCATGTTTCTCCCACATCACTACATCATAGTCATCCAGTTCGCGGATGGTAGCCTCAGCCAATTCTACCGAACTGGGAAGTTGATAAGGGATGATGCCCAAACCGCGGGGACAGAAAGCCTTTGTTTCCGGTATCATACTCCAAAGCAGGTTCGAAGCTACATCTTTTTCCAGAAACTTCTTGTTGTGAGTCATGGCTACCAGCTCAATAGGATGCGTATGCACCGAAGCTTTATAGGGAGAACCTTTCGCTATCAGATTGTTGTGTACACTAAGATGGGAAGGAAGTTCCGATGTAGGCTGTACAGACTGGTCGGCTATAATGACATAGCTGGCACAGTCATCCAAAATACGAATTACCGAACCGTTCTCCATCGGCCAACGGGCCAAATCGCGCATACGCTTGTTGGTGCCTTTGCAATAAAAATAGCAGTCTTTCAAATAAGGTAAAGTAGCACCGATTGATTTCACCTCACTAATGGCGGGCATAGCCTTGATTTCATCGTCTACAAACTCAGTGATGTTGACCGTAATATTGCCCCCATTACGTTCTGCCCAACCTTTCTGCCAGAGATAACCAGCCACCTCAGCCACCTTATTAACTTCCGCAGCCAGCGCCGGACGATTTTCTAGAATTGATTTCATATATGCAGATATATTTTAGTTTTATATTCAAAGATAGGTATTTAAACTTACCCCAGCAACTGTGGCAGGAAAGAAGAAATTATCAAGACTGCCAAGCCTATGACAAGCACTGTAATTGTCTTGGGTGTACACCCTTTCCATTCCTTCAAAAGGATACCCCAAACATTGGAGAACGTTACGTTCAACGACATCAGGATGCACCACGAGAATGTGAGCAATACCGGAGAGGCAGCAAGGAATCCCTTACCCAAGCTAAGACCAAAGAACTGGCTGTACCACAACACACCGGCCAAAGCACAAAACAAGACATTGTTTACATAAAGGGATTTCTTGCCATAATCGCCCCAACTTTTGTTCCTGGAATTCTGATAGAAACAATAGACGGCATTCGTAATGAAACCACCCAGTGTCACCATCAATGTAGCAGGCAGTGTCTTGAATATATCCGCACTTTCAGCAAAACAGAGTTTCTCTCCAAAACCCAATCCTATACTGAAACACGCACTCATAAATCCGGCAAGAAGGGCTACAATAATACCTTTAGTAAAATTGAAATCCTTTACGGCCTTCTTCTTCTCTTCTTCGCTCAGGCTGGCAGACTTCATGCTACCGGCCAGACCGATAATGCCAATACCTACCAACGTGACCACTACACCAACAATAACCGATGTTGTCAAATCTCCTGCCTTACCAGTAAATACCGGAGTCAATATCGTTCCCAATCCGGCACAAGTACCCAAAGCGATAGACTGCCCAAGAGCTACGCCTAAATAGCGCATAGACAAACCAAACGTCAGTCCCCCCACTCCCCATAAAGCTCCGAAGAACATAGTCCAAAGCGTATCCGCAGGATTGTTTGCATAAATCTCGAACAGCGAATTGTCGGCAGGTACTGCCAGCAACGCGCCCAAGAACGGAAAAACCAGCCAAGCGAAAACACCTTGTACAATCCAATACGACTCCCAGCTCCACTCCTTGATGCGGTTAATGGGTACATAGCAACTGGATTGGCAGAATGCTCCGATGGCAATAATCAATAACCCTAATATTATTTCCATTTCTGTCAGTTACAAGGGTTTCCTATCCTCTTTTAGAGGTTACATTAACTTCATACTTCTCTATTTCAGCGATGAACTCCTCACCTACCGGAACATTGTTTTTCAGACAGAACATGTCCCAAACAGCGTTCCAAGGCAAAGCCTTAGCCTCTTCGAGCAGAGCAAGGCGCTGGAAACCTTGACCGGTGGCCTCATATTCGCGAAGCTTTGCCAATGGTTCTAGTAACGCACGCAACATGCATTTCTGCGCCGCACGGGTACCGATTACATAAGCACCGATACGGTTGATAGAAGCATCAAAATAATCAAGACCAATGTGTACACGGTCCAGTGCATCGCAACGGACAATTTCTTGGAAAAGTTCAAGAGTGGGGTCATCCATGATAGTTACATGGTCAGAATCCCAACGTACCGGACGGCTTACGTGGAGCATCAGCTCAGGGACAAAGAGCAACATGGAAGACACCTTGTCTGCAGCACTTTCCGTAGGATGGAAGTGCCCGGTATCAATGGTAATAAGTTTCTGATGCTGTACACTATAGCCCATACAGAATTCATTGGAGCCTACTGTATAACTCTCTAAACCTATGCCAAACACCTTCGATTCAAGGCAGTCCTTCATATGCTTGTATTCCGTAGCAAAAATACGGTCGAGAGAATCTTTGAAAAGCACACGATACTTCATACGGTTTACAGTGATATCCTTGCTACCATCATGCACCCAAAGATTCATGATGCAGGGATCTCCCTGGCGGCGCCCCATTTCTTCGGCAATGGCACGACAACGTTTAGTATGTTCGACCCAAAAGTCACGGATACCTTGGTCCGGATGAGCCAGAGAAAGATTACCGCTCTTCGGATGAGAGAAAGAAGTGGAATTAAAATCCAATTTTATACCATTCTCGGCTGCCCATTGCATCCAGCTTTCGAAATGTTTCACCTCTACCTGATCGCGATCTACGAAGGTACCGCCAAAGTCACCGTAAATCTCATGCAAATTCAAACGGTGCTTACCGGGGATATAAGAAGCAGCTTTCAAAATATCGGAACGCAGTTCTTCCATATTACGGGCTTTACCGGGATAGTTTCCTGTTGTCTGGATACCACCGGTCAATGAGCCGGCAGATTCGAATCCCTGAACATCATCGGCCTGCCAACAATGCATAGAGATAGACACTTTCTGAAGTTGCTCCATTACTTTTTCTACATCCAATCCGAGAGCTGCGTAACGCTCTTTAGCAATTTCATACGCTTTGTTTATCAATTCTTCTTTCATGATACGTGATTTGATTATGAGTTATAAATTATTGGTAATCATTATCCATTATAATTAGTCATCGTCAATTGCTTGAAGTGCAGGTAAGCGGTATTCCAATCCTCCATATCCTGCGGATAGAAAGTCTTTAATGGTATGGAACGGTTGATGAGCTGTCTCATGGAAGCAATGTCTCTAGCTGCTCCGGCAGCCAATGCCTGAACCATAACGTTACCGATAGCAGTAGCTTCGGAAGGTCCGGCAATCACGGGAATACCGACAGCATTGGCTGTCCACTGGTTAAGCAGTTCGTTACGGCTACCGCCACCGATAACATGTAAAGCCTCCACCGGACGTGGTGAAAGATTTCGCAGGCTATCCAGCACCTGACGGTATCTCAAAGCAAGACTCTCAAAGATACAGCGTACTATCTGTCCATGTGTCATGGGAATAGGCTGACGATAATCGGAACAATAGGTCTTGATGGCTTGCTCCATATTCGCCGGATTGGTAAACAAAGCATCATCCGGATTAATTAGACTACGGAATGGTTCACAAGTACCAGCCTCAACGATGAGTTCAGAATAAGGGATTTCCCCCCATTCGGTACGGCAACGTTCAAGCAGCCACATACCACAAATATTTTTTAACAAACGAATGGTTCCTTCCACACCGCCTTCATTCGTAAAATTCAAGGATTCTGTTTCAGCATTAATGACTGGAGCGTCCGTCTCCACTCCCATCAGAGACCAAGTACCACTACTTAGATAAGCAAAATTACGGTCCATGGCAGGTACGGCAGCAACAGCAGAAGCCGTATCATGCCCGGCAACAGCTATCACGGGGACAGCGCCAAGTCCGGTTATTCGTTGTACTTCCTCCGTCAAGCCCCCTATTTTTTCACCAGGATAGACAAAACGCCCGAAATGAGCTTGTGTCAGTCCAATCTCCTGCAGCAAGGCATCCTCCAGCCTGCAGGTATTGGCATTTACCAACTGTGCCGTACTGGCAATAGTATACTCCGTTACCATCTGACCGGTCAACATATAGCTCAAAGCATCAGGCATAAACAGCAATTTATCTGCAGCTGCCAATGCACTGTCATGATTACGGCGTAATGTATCAAGTTGGAACAAGGAGTTGAAATTCATCACCTGAATCCCCGTCCATCCATACACATGGCTACGAGGTATACGTGTGAAGAACGCTTCCGGAGCACCCACCGTATGAGGGTCACGATAGGAATACGGCTGGCGAAGAAATCCCCCATCCTTACCTACACAGACAAAATCTACTCCCCAAGTGTCGATACCGATGGAAGTTATTTCTACACCTTTACGGGCGGCAATCCTTAGCCCTTCAATAATATGACGGTAAAGTTCATAAATATCCCAGTAAAAATGTCTGCCAGCTTCAATCAGATGATTTGGGAAACGGTTTACTTCTTCCATTTCCAAACCATTCGAAGTAAACAGTTTTTGATTGAAAGGGTGTCAGATTTGACAATTGCATATCTATTCTATATTATATCAACATTTACCAAAGACATACGGAAACAATCTCCAATAACGTGAAAGAACAAACAAGACTCCTACAAAGAGAACAAGAACAACATATACAGTACACCGATGTATAAAAAGAATAAAAAAGCTCTCCTTTTTGCATATTCTTTCCGAAATAATCCCTAATTTTGCACTATTCTTAGAATAATTATACAATGAAGAAAAAAGCCAATCGGTTAGACGCCATCAAGATGATTATCTCAAGCAAGGAGGTCGGTTCTCAGGAAGAACTGCTGCAAGCTCTGAGTAAAGAAGGCTTTGAACTGACACAAGCCACCCTCTCACGCGACTTGAAACAGCTGAAAGTAGCGAAAGCAGCGAACATGAACGGTAAATACGTATATGTGCTGCCCAACAACATCATGTATAAACGTTCGAACGACCAGAGTGCAAGTGAGATGCTGATGACAAGCGGATTCGTTTCACTTCAATTTTCGGGCAATATTGCCGTCATCCGTACCCGGCCCGGATATGCCAGCAGCATGGCCTACGACATCGACAACCGCGAGTGTCCCGCCATTCTGGGTACCATTGCCGGAGATGACACCATCATGCTGGTGGTGCACGAAGCAGCGTCACATGACGAGGTACGCAGCTTCCTATCGCAAATCATCCCGAACATTAAATGATAGATAACAACAAAAAACAAGAAATTAAATAAGAAATGGATTCGAAACAAATTGATGTGATGGTGGCTGACGCCTCACATGAAGTTTACGTAGACAAGATTTTGGATACCATCCGGGAAGCTGCCAAGGTACGCGGAACGGGCATCGCAGAACGCACACACGAATACGTAGCTACTAAAATGAAAGAAGGAAAGGCCATCATAGCCTTGTGTGGAGATGATTTTGCCGGTTTACCTACATAGAGAGCTGGGGTAACAAGCAATATGTAGCAACCTCCGGTTTGATAGTACACCCCAAATATCGGGGACTGGGGCTGGCAAAACGCATCAAGACCGCTTCTTTCCGCCTGGCACGCCTACGCTGGCCTAATGCTAAAGTTTTCAGTCTCACCAGCGGAGCTGCCGTCATGAAAATGAATACCGAGCTGGGATATGTGCCCGTCACCTTCAACGAACTGACCGATGACGAATCGTTCTGGAAAGGTTGCGAAGGCTGTATAAACCATGATATATTGGTAGCTAAGAACCGTAAATTCTGCATTTGCACAGCAATGCTTTACGACCCGGCTCTGCATGAAGATGATAAAATTTAAAAAACTAAGGATATGGAAAAGAAGAAAAAAGTAGTAGTCGCATTCAGCGGCGGTTTGGATACCTCGTTCACGGTCATGTATCTTACCAAAGAAAAAGGGTACGAAGTATATGCAGCTTGTGCCAATACTGGCGGTTTCAGTGCCGAACAGTTGAAGACTAACGAGGAGAATGCCTACAAGCTGGGTGCTAAAGAATACGTCACCCTTGACGTGACGCAGGAATACTATGAGAAAAGCCTGAAGTACATGGTATTCGGAAACGTACTGCGTAACGGTACCTACCCCATCTCTGTAAGTTCCGAACGTATCTTCCAAGCACTGGCCATCGCACGCTATGCCAACGAGATCGGCGCGGATGCCATCGCTCACGGTTCTACCGGTGCAGGCAACGACCAGATTCGTTTTGACATGACATTCCTTGTAATGGCTCCGGGCGTGGAAATCATCACGCTGACACGCGATATGGCATTGAGCCGCCAGGAAGAAATCAACTACCTGAACCAACATGGCTTTGCCGCCGACTTCACCAAACTGAAATACTCCTATAACGTGGGTCTGTGGGGTACCTCTATTTGTGGTGGTGAGATTCTGGATTCTGCACAAGGATTGCCCGAAAGCGCCTATCTGAAACACTGCACCAAAGAGGGCAGCGAGCAGTTGCGCCTCACTTTTGAGAAGGGGTGAACTGAAAGCCGTGAACGACGAGACATTCGACGATCCCATCAAAGCCATCCAGAAAGTGGAAGAGATCGGTGCAGCATACGGTATCGGCCGCGACATGCACGTAGGCGACACGATTATCGGTATCAAAGGCCGTGTAGGCTTCGAAGCTGCCGCACCCATGCTGATTATCGGCGCACACAAGTTCCTGGAGAAATATACCTTGAGCAAATGGCAGCAATACTGGAAGGACCAGGTAGCCAACTGGTACGGCATGTTCCTGCACGAAAGCCAATATCTGGAACCGGTAATGCGCGACATCGAAGCCATGCTGGAATCCTCGCAACGCAACGTAAACGGTACGGCTATCCTCGAGCTTCACCCACTCTGCTTCTCTACCGTAGGTGTAGAAAGCAAGGACGACCTTGTGAAAAACAAGTTCGGCGAATACGGCGAAATGCAGAAAGGCTGGACGGCAGAAGATGCCAAGGGATTCATCAAAGTAACCTCCACGGCACTGCGTGCATATTATTCAAATCACAAAGACGAGAAAATCTAAATGACGAACAAGAAACGGAAACTGACACGTCCCCGAACCGGAAGAATACTTTCCGGTGTATGTGCAGGACTGGCAAATTTTTTTCGGACTTGACGTATCTTTAGTACGCATCGTTTATACGTTCGCTACCGTCTTTACTGCTTTTGCAGGTGTAATTATATACATTATATTATTGATTATCATACCAGAAGAATCCAATAGATATTATAGAAATGATTAAAGTAGGAATCATCGGCGGAGCCGGATACACGGCAGGCGAACTGATACGTTTACTGCTCAACCATCCGGAAGCGGAAATCGTATTCATCAACAGTTCAAGCAACGCCGGCAACAAAATTACTGATGTACACGAAGGATTGTACGGCGAAACAGATTTGGTATTTACCGACCAGCTTCCGTTGGAAGAAATCGACGTGCTGTTTTTCTGTACGGCACATGGCGACACGAGAAAATTCCTCGAAAGCCACAACGTGCCCGAGGAGCTGAGAATCATCGACCTCTCCATGGACTACCGCATAGCCTCTCCTGACCACGACTTCATTTACGGCTTGCCGGAACTGAACCGCCGCGCCACCTGCAAGGCAAAGCATGTAGCCAATCCGGGCTGCTTTGCCACCTGCATACAATTGGGGTTGCTGCCGCTCGCCAAGCACCTAATGCTGAATGATGACATCATGGTGAATGCCATCACCGGAAGTACGGGTGCCGGAGTGAAACCGGGTGCCACGAGCCACTTCAGCTGGCGCAACAACAACATGAGTGTTTACAAAGCTTTCGAGCACCAGCACGTGCCCGAAATCAAGCAATCACTCCGCCAGCTGCAAAACAGTTTCGATGCAGAAATAGATTTTATCCCCTACCGGGGTGACTTCCCGCGCGGTATCTTCACTACCATCGTAGTAAAGACCAAAGTGGCTCTGGAAGAAATCATCCGTATGTACGAAGAATACTACGCCAAAGATTCCTTTACATTTGTCGTGGAAAAGAACATTGACCTGAAACAAGTGGTGAATACCAATAAATGCCTCATCCACCTGGAGAAGCACGGTGACAAGCTGCTTATCATTTCCTGCATCGACAACCTCCTGAAAGGTGCCAGCGGACAAGCAGTCCACAACATGAATTTAATGTTTAACCTGGAAGAGACCGTAGGATTACGGTTGAAACCTTCTGCATTCTAAAAAAAATGAATTTATTCGACGTATACCCTCTCTTTGACATCAACATCGTCAAAGGAAAAGGCTGCCATGTATGGGACGAGAACGGTACCGAATACCTCGACCTCTACGGTGGCCATGCAGTCATCTCAATCGGACATGCACATCCACATTATGTAGAGATGGTGAGTAACCAAGTTGCTACGTTAGGATTCTACTCAAACTCAGTAATTAACAAGCTGCAACAGCAAGTGGCAGAACGCTTGGGAAAAGTCTGTGGCTATGACGACTACTCATTCTTCCTCATCAACAGCGGTGCCGAAGCCAATGAAAACGCCTTGAAACTCGCCTCTTTCTACAATGGCCGTACCCGTGTGATATCCTTCTCAAAAGCATTCCATGGACGTACCTCACTGGCGGTGGAAGTAACGAACAATCCTAAAATCATCGCTCCCATCAACAACTGCGGGCACGTCACCTACCTCCCGTTGAACGACATCGAAGCCATGAAGGCCGAATTGTCCAAAGGAGATGTCTGCGCAGTGATTATCGAAGGCATACAAGGTGTAGGCGGCATCCAACTGCCGACAGACGAATTCATGCAGGCTCTCCGCCAGACTTGTACGGAATACAACACGGTCTTGATTCTCGATGAAATCCAAAGCGGCTACGGACGCAGCGGCAAGTTCTTCGCCCATCAGTACAACGGCATCAAAGCCGACATCATCACCGTGGCAAAAGGCATCGGCAATGGTTTCCCGATGGCAGGCGTACTCATCAGCCCAATGTTTACACCAGTATACGGGCAACTTGGAACCACTTTCGGTGGAAACCACCTGGCTTGCAGTGCCGCCCTTGCCGTGCTGGATGTGATAGAGCAGGAAAACCTGATAGAGAATGCAGCCCAAGTCGGCAACTTCCTGATAACGGAACTAAAGAAATTCCCTCAAATCAAGGACGTTCGCGGACGCGGACTCATGATAGGGCTGGAATTTGAAGAACCCATCAAGGAACTGCGCCTAAGACTACTGAAAGAGCAGCATGTATTCACCGGTGTAAGCGGTACGAATGTACTTCGCCTGCTGCCGCCTCTGTGCCTCGGCATGGATGAAGCAAAGGAATTCTTGGAACGCTTCAAGAAAGTACTTTAATATTTGACACAAATAATCAGCCAGCAAAAGAAACGACCGAAAAGCAGAATACCTTTCTCTCTCGGTCGTTTTTTGTAGAAAATTTATCTACCTTTGCCAGCAAAACAACTCTTTTAACAACAAAAAGATATGAAAACAGCAATTATCGGTGCAGGAAATATGGGGGGAGCCATTGCCCGAGGGCTGGCAAAAGGAACAATCATCCCTGCCGGTAACATCATTGTCTCCAACCCCACCCAGGGCAAGCTGGACAAGCTGAAGGCAGAATTCCCCGCATTGCAAGTGACCAATGACAACCAGGAAGCGGCAGCCGGTGCAGATATGATAATCTTTGCCGTGAAGCCATGGCTGATGGAACCAGTGATAAAGAAACTGGAACTAAAAGGCACAGAGATTCTTATATCCGTTGCAGCCGGCATTCCTTTTGAAGAGCTGACACACTATGTAGCAGACAAAGAAATGACCATGTTCCGTCTTATTCCCAATACCGCCATCAGCGAGATGGAAAGCATGACACTCATCGCCAGCCGCAATGCCACCAAGGAGCAGGAGCAACTGATGCTGAACATTTTCAACCAGATGGGACTCGCCATGCTCATTCCCGAAGAAAAGATTGCGGCAACCACTGCCATGACTTCCTGCGGCATCGCCTACGTGCTTAAGTATATCCAGGCAGCCATGCAGGCCGGCGTTGAAATGGGTATCTATCCCAAAGACGGCATGCGCATGGTGGCACAATCCGTGAAAGGGGCAGCCGAGCTGATTCTGAACAACGACACGCACCCCAGTGTTGAGATTGACAAGGTGTGTACCCCCGGAGGAATTACCATCAAGGGAATCAACGAGCTGGAACATGAAGGATTCACCTCCACTGTGATTAAAGCCATCAAAGCGAGTAAATGATATTTAATGTGCTAATGTAACGATGTCCCGATATGCCTATGAGCTACGGTATAATTAAACATTGTGCAGCCTATTGGCACATTGCCACACTTTAATAACAACCCATTAAAACAAATATAATTATGGACGAACAAATCAGACAAATAGCCGAACGCCTGCGCGGACTGCGTGACGTATTGGAACTGACTGCCGACGATATCGCCCGCGACTGCGACATCTCTGCAGAAGAGTACCGTCTGGCCGAAACCGGAGAATTCGACATCTCGGTCAGCATGCTGCAGAAGATAGCACGGCACTACGGCATATCACTGGACGCACTGATGTTTGGGCAAGAGCCCAAAATGAGCTCCTACTTCCTGACACGTGCCGGAAAAGGAACCAGTATAGAACGTACCAAGGCATATAAATACCAATCGCTGGCAGCCGGTTTCATCAACCGCACGGCAGACCCGTTCATCGTGACCGTAGAACCGAAACCGGACAGCGAGCCGATACATTACAACAGCCATACCGGTCAGGAGTTCAACCTCGTACTGGAAGGCCGTATGATGGTCAGCATCGACGGCAAAGACTTAATCTTAAACGAAGGAGACAGTCTATACTTCAACTCCAAACTGCCGCACGGCATGAAGGCGCTTGACGGAAAGACTGTAAAATTCCTGGCAGTAATTATGTAATAAAGTTATGGTAGAAAGATTTTTATCTCAAACATCCTTCACCTCACAGGAGGACTTCATCAAGAACCTGAAGATAAACGTACCGGAGAACTTCAACTTCGGCTATGACGTAGTGGATGCCTGGGCAGCCGAGCAGCCCGACAAACCCGCACTGTTGTGGACCAATGACCAGGGCGAATGCCGGCAGTTTACCTTTGCCGACATGAAACGGTACACAGACATGACGGCTTCCTATTTCCAAAGCCTCGGCATCGGGCACGGAGACATGGTGATGCTGATACTGAAACGCCGTTATGAATTCTGGTTCAGCATTGTGGCACTGCACAAACTCGGTGCAGTGGTGATTCCCGCCACCCACCTGCTGACGAAGAAAGACATCGTATACCGCTGCAACGCCGCAGACATTAAAATGATAGTCTGTGCCGGCGAAAGCGTCATCACCGACCATATCACGGCAGCCATGCCGGAGTCTCCTTCTGTGAAACGCCTCGTAAGCGTCGGGCCGGAAGCTCCCGAAGGATTCGAAGACTTCCACAAAGGTATCGAGGCCGCCGCTCCTTTCGTGAAACCGGAACATCCGAACACGAACGATGACATCTCCCTGATGTACTTCACCAGCGGTACTACCGGAGAGCCCAAAATGGTGGCCCACGACTTCACCTATCCGCTGGGGCATATCGTGACCGGAAGTTTCTGGCACAACTTGCATAGAGACAGCCTCCACCTGACGATTGCCGACACCGGTTGGGGGAAAGCCGTATGGGGCAAACTGTATGGACAGTGGATTGCCGGAGCAACCGTATTCGTGTACGACCACGAGAAATTCACTCCCGCAGCCATACTGGAGAAGATACAAGATTATCACGTCACGTCGCTTTGTGCACCGCCCACCATCTTCCGATTCCTCATTCACGAAGACCTCACGAAGTACGACCTATCCAGTCTGGAATACTGCACCATCGCCGGAGAAGCATTGAACCCTGCCGTATTCGAGACCTTCAAGAAGTTGACCGGCATCAAGCTGATGGAAGGCTTCGGACAGACGGAAACAACCTACCGTCGCCACTTTCCCCTGGATGGAACCGAAACCCGGCAGCATGGGATTGCCCAATCCACAATACGACGTAGACCTGATAGACCACGAAGGACGTTCTGTGGAAGCCGGTGAGCAGGGACAGATTGTAATCCGTACCGACAAAGGCAAACCGCTGGGATTGTTCAAGGAATACTACCGCGATGCCAACCGTACCCACGAGGCATGGAACAACGGCATTTACTACACGGGAGATGTAGCCTGGAAGGACGAAGACGGTTACCTCTGGTTCGTGGGCCGTGCCGACGATGTTATCAAAAGTAGCGGCTACCGCATCGGCCCGTTCGAAGTGGAAAGTGCATTGATGACCCACCCAGCCGTAGTAGAATGTGCCATTACCGGTGTGCCCGATGAAATCCGCGGCCAAGTGGTAAAAGCTACGATTGTGTTGGCAAAAGAGTACAAGGCACGCGCCGGAGAAGAGCTTGTCAAGGAGTTGCAGAACCATGTGAAGAAAGTGACGGCTCCCTACAAATACCCGCGTGTCATCGAATTTGTTGATGAGCTCCCCAAAACCATCAGCGGGAAAATCCGCCGTGTGGAAATCCGGGAGAACGACCGGAAATAACACTCGCCACCCAGCATCTGAATCATAAGACAACATCCGGGTGAATGAATAAGGAAGGGGTAAAACCGAAGTCGGCCATTCTATTGACGATTTCAGTTTTACCCCCTCTTTTTACAAATAGTTGTCTCATTGTGAATACCAAAAGGAGAAAAGAACTATATTTGCACGAAATTAAACTTCACTTGGAACATTTATAAACAAGAAAGACCGACACGGCATATGAAAAATAGCACGCAGATATGGAAAATACTGGCTTTCTTAGGAGCGGTACTTTTCTTGTCTGATACAATATACGCCCAACAATGGACATCCGATAGTCATTCGGAATACAAACGGGATACACTCCCTTTCTCACAGCGCTTCATCCACAGATTAGGCGTAGAAGGGCGTGCTGGCTATATTTTTCAGACCAGCCCTTTTCTGGAGTACTCCAACCACCAATACAAGGCCATGAAAAATGCCTATGCCGGCCATCTGAAATACTCCTTCCAGCTCCGTCCCCACACCGTTGCCGACCAGGCTTATATAGGAGCCTATCAAGGGATTGGAGTCGGCTATTTCAACTTCGGCAATCCGGAAGAGCTGGGCAACCCGCTGGCGGTCTATCTGTTTCAAGGGGGACGCATCGCCCAATTCAGCCCCCGCATATCCTTGAACTATGAATGGAACTTCGGCGCATCGTTCGGCTGGAAACCCTACGATGAATATGACAACCCGGAGAACCAGATTATCGGCTCGAAAGTGAATGCCTATCTCAATGTGAACCTCTACTTAAAGTGGGCACTCTCCCCCAAGTTCGACTTGATGATAGGAGCTACCGGAAGCCACTTTTCCAACGGAAACACCCAATATCCCAACTCCGGTCTGAACACGGTGGACTGCAAAGTGGGACTGGTATATAACTTTAACCGCAGAGCGGATGAACTCGCCCAGTCATGGCAACGCCCTATTGTTCCTCCATTCCCCCGCCACGTCAGCTACGACTTGACTTTGTTCGGCTCCTGGCGAAAGAAAGCAGTGGCCCATGAGGGCAGTAGTGGCCAGGTACCCGCACCCGGCACTTACAACGTGTTCGGTTTCAGCTTTGCACCCATGTACAACTTCGGCTATAAATTCCGTGCCGGTGTGGCGCTGGACGGCGTATACGACCACAGTGCGAACATGAAAGAATCGTACGAAGAAGAGAACGGCTTCTATACTCCGCCCGCCAAGAAGCAGATGGCATTAGGCTTATCTGCCCGCGGAGAATTTGTCATGCCTTACTTCACGGTAGGTATCGGTCTGGGAGCCAATGTTCTGCACGGCGGCGGTGACATGAAGTCTTTCTATCAGATTCTTGCCCTGAAAATAGACGTAACACGCAATTCGTATCTCCATATAGGATATAACCTCCGGGAATTTCATGAGCCCAATTATCTGATGTTGGGTATCGGCTATCGGTTCAATAACAAACGCCCCAAGCTGTTCTGAACAATAAAGAGGAGGCTATTTATATAGATTCTTTTATTTCATCTGCAAGCACATATTACCAAGTGCCACGCGCATATCATCTACTATAGTATTATAGTTAGTTTGTTAGTTCACAGAGATGAACACTTTGTTCAAGTATAGAGAAACAGTTTGTTCCAATAAGGAAAAACAGTCTGTTTTCATATGATGAAACGAAATGTTCTGTTAAGGGAAACAAAGTGTTCGCCATAATGAAACAACTTGTTCTATTAAGGGAAACACTTTGTTCGCTATAGGGAAACGGTCTTTCATATCAAGAGCTTATAAAGAAAAAGCTCTGCAAATCAATGATTCACAGAGCTTAATCGAGTACTCGAAGCGGGACTTGAACCCGCACAGCCGCAATGGCCAAAGGATTTTAAGTCCTTCTTGCCGGCAACTTCACCGGTCGAGTACGATTGCAATATATCTTTAATAATCAACATATTACAATGAGAGCTATGTAAATCTCTCCTACACTAACTATACTCCGGTTTACATATTGGTTTACATCAACAATGTAGAGCAAGATTAGTTATCCAATAAGTTAATAATCTCTTTGTAGGATTTACCCACGCTACAAAGGTAATGAATTATTCCTATAATACAACTATTCAACCTTTCATAGATAGGGGTATTATATAAATATATTCTGCAATAAAAGGTAGTATTGATAATGCTATGATACTAACTGATGTTACTTAATAAATTTATCCCCATACTGTCAAGTATAACAAGAAAGACCTTATCTATGAGATGGGTATATCTCTCGCCACAATATAATTTGACATATTTTATATCCAATAACATCAACATCCGCCATAGCTGCAATATGGGTCTTCGAGTTTATTGTTGCATTCCAATATTCTAAAATAAATAGAGAGCATAATGCGATGTATTGAGATTTAAATTCATGAGAAATATCTGGTAGTAATTGGGTTGCTGGAATAAATAGACGTGGATATGGTGCAGAGTTACTTGTCTCCCAATCCCTTAACAACTCTTTAGTACTCTCAAACTCCCTAACTTGAGTACGTAAAGCAAAATACTGCTCTTCACATAATCCCACTTGTTTGATGAAATACAATTTACAGCGTCTCAACATTTCGCCTAAAGTAGTAAATGGGAACGGGAAGATTCCAGTAGGTCTTATATTAACTTTCATCGTAGCCCCTCTAGATAACAAATAATCAACAATGCTATCATGATGATAATTGTATGCAATTTGTATAGGAGACACATTGACTAACTCTCCCGTTTCATATTTCAAAATATACATCTTCTCATCATCTGTTCTCTTCTCTCCTGGTTTAATGTACAAATCATCAGAAGGTTCTTTCACTCTAATCCTTGCCTTGTTAAAGTATGCGTCTATATCTGATAGGTTTCTCTCCGCACAGAAATTAATATCTGCACCATTATCGAGTAATATTTTAATAGATTCTAAATCACTTATTTTAATTGCCTCTATCAATGGAGTTGTATCTATATAATACTTATGGTTACGGTCATGATACCACCGTAAACTAGAATTGGGGTCAGCACCTTTATTTAATAACAACCGTAATACATCATATTTATGGTGTTCTATAGCACATATTAAACTCTTCACATTATTTATAAGCGAGACATCTGCTCTTGCTATTTTATCCAAATCTCCATTTATACAATCTTGCAAGAGCTCCTCAAATCTTCTTTGTCGGTCTGCTAATACTATCTCCCACCTCATAGTCTATTCTTTATATTTATTAATTATCAATTATAGCATTAAGTTAATGGAAACCATAACTTGAAATGCCAAGTACAAATATATAACTTCTTCTTTATTATAGAGTAGTTACGTGTAAGAATTTATAACAATCATCTTAGATACATTAGAAATTATAAGACAGTTCATGCTTACTCTAATGAGCGATTATTAAGAACTATATATTTATGACGAATAAGGGAATAGTAGCACACAGAGACTTAGTTAACATTACAGAACAATATAAGAACCGTGATTAAAGTAACTGATAATAAAGAAATTAAAGAGACTGTTTTAGCAGGATTAAAGCATAATAAAGATAAGTATGGTAAAAGATATTGTCCTTGCTCTTTAGTAAGGAATGACGATACGGTATGTATGTGTAAAGAGTTTAGGGAAATGGAAGAAGGAACTTGTCATTGTCAACTCTATGTTAAAATTAAAGAATAACTATGATAATACTTAGTGGGAACTATCCTAGACATCACAATGCCATAATGTTAGAACTTACAGACTTTGATGATAATAAGATTTCCTATCTAGCTAGAATGTCTAGAGGACATCATGTTGATACTCTATTAGTCCCTAGAGAATATAAAGATACATTTGAATCTACAGAACTATACAAGATGTTACTACCTAATATTAGCATGGGTGGTGTACAGTTTGCTACAATATATTATTATGATTGACGTTAGAAGAACATTAGAGAACTTACATCAAATACTTCCAGATTTAACCTTAGAAGAATTATTTAAAGTTCTTGACAATATAGTAGAAGTTCCGCAATTTAACTTAGGACAGACAACTATACGTAGAGACGCTAGTAATTGGAACCCATATGATTCTGGCACATTTGTATCTAATGCCAGTAAATAATTGTATGTAACATTCTCAATAAACATAGCAATAATTATAACAATAAAAGCCCAACTTAGCTTAATTGCTAGGCTGGGCTTTTTATTTTATAAATTTACTTAGGCTTATCTATCTTCTTCCATATACTAGTAATACTGTCAATTCCAAGTAATCCCATAATACACCATAAAACCGTATCTATCATTAATGGAGCTTGGATTACATTAACTGCACAGTATATCAGTACTCCCAAGCAGACGAACCACCCAACCACTCCGCAGAGTCTCTTAGATGATACACCCGAGTGGGATGTGAACACTTGCTTTAAGAATGCTATAAATGTCATCTGCTAATTCTGATATTAATAATTATTTATATCTTTGTAGTTATTAATTCTAATATCTAAAATTATGGCTGATTTTAAACAAGGAGATGTAGTATGTCTCAATTCTGATTTGGAACACAAGTTTACAGTTCATCAGATTATCTCTGCTGGTCCCCGTAAGGGATGGATAGAAGTAGTATATTGGGATGAAACTACCAACAGTTTTAAATATCCATCATTCTCTCCCAGTGAGTTGCAGCTTGCTCCCCTTCAAACCAAGGACATCGAGCAGCAATCTTAAGTGACTTATAAACCGGAATACCTAGGAGATAGTAAGTAGTTATAATACCTGCTGTCTCCATATTCTCTAGTGCAGTGTACCCACTTGCTGTTGGTACGTGCTTCTCTGTTTTATATAGTAGTGCTTTCATATTAATTCTTATTTATTAGATTTATAGTTATTCATCTGTCATATTAATAATTATCTGTATATTTGCAGCTATTAATCTAACTGTTTAATAATTATGGATTTTATTAAAGAAATAACTTGTATCCAAGCAGTAGGAACTTCTGATGATGAAGCGCGTAAATATGGTTACGAGTCGTGGATAGACTATTGTCACAAAGTTAACATATTTACAAGATTCATTACTAAATGTCCTTGCTGTAAGAAGTCATTTACTAATAACAACCCTGCTGTTGGCGGACATGTACTTGCCGAACGTGGAACATTAGATATAGAAGGTAAACTTATCTATGTTAAGTATATTACTCCAATCTGTAAACAGTGCAATGACCGCTATAAAAACAATCAAGTTTGGAAACTCTTTAAAGTTCATGGTTACAATCTATGCCGCCTGCCTAACAACCCTCCAAAACGATAAGTTTTAGCATCAAAGAATATAAGGTTGCCTTGACTATCATATCCCATATTATCTGGATATAAATCCGTAATCTTAAACTTCCCATTTGAGAATACGTCTGGAGATGTTTGGGTATAACCTTTAGCTTTAAGCTGCTCAACTAACTTGGGGAATATTTCTTTCTCATATTGTGTATTATTCATTGCTTTTAATGGAGTAACTTTATCTTGCGTATATACCGGGAATATTCCATCTTTACCTTTAAGATACCCAGAGAATCTATTTTTAACTCCAAACGGAATTTGATTTCGCTTCATATAATGTGCTTGGAACTCTTTAATTGCGGCAATATCCGCGAACCCTTTGTCATTAACGGCATAAACCTTTACTATTTTAGAAGGGTCTGTGGCATGGTTAAATACTGCATGTTCAGATTGTTTATCCATAAATGGACCAAATATATCTCCAGTAGCTTTCATGTAATGCTCTGAAACTTCATCTACTGTTCCAATTTGTTTATAAGGGCTTGGCGAATTTCTCTCACCTTTAGGTATTCCCATCCGTTCAGCCTTTGCCAATTTAGATGTATTAGACTTGAATATCATAGGTTTAGGTTTGTTGCCTAATAAAGATGCCATTCCTCTTATTCCAGTTAATACATCAAATTCTGGACTGACTGTTTCTAAAGGAATTACTCTATTCTTTATTTGGGAAGTAGTTTTAATTAATCTGCCATCTTGCATAGTCCATTTAGGAGACACTATTTCTATTTCGGAAGTAGGTTTATAATTTACGTCTCTATAGGGACTATTGTGATATGTAGGAGATACATATGTAGCATCCCTTCTCTGAACTACTAACCCATTCTGACCTTTAGATATGCCATTATAAACTCCAGTGAGAAGTTTGGCATAATTCCCAGCTTCTGCATATCTTCTCTTACCTTTATTAGAACCAGTTAGCTTAGCTACAAACTTATTAATATCATCGTTCTCGTCAAAGTCATATAGTCTCTTTAAGAATTGTACCTTATCTGCTGCATACTCATCCATAGAATTATAAGACCTAAATTTCTGCTTAATTGGATTACCTGCTGCATCATGGTCATTACCAGTTACATAATCACCTTGCCATTTAGCTCCAGTAGTCAGATTACCGAAATTGAATTTACCTTGTGCAGAACGTCCCCAAGCACTTTCTAAAGCATCTTGTGATACCAGCATTCTAATTGCATTATCATTAGTGATACCTGCTCTCTTATAAGCATTGGTAAGGTCAGCTGCCCATTTACTTCTGTCCTTATAAGGACTACTCCAAGTTGAGTTGGCAGTATTATTAACTACTTTACTGGCTACTGGCTTATTAACTACTGGCTCTGCTATAGGCTTACTAGCTACTACTGGAGTTTCTTCTACTGTATCAGACTTGCTGTCTTCTCTTTCTGGTACTACTAATGCCTGCTCTGTATTATATGTAGTAGGTATGTAATACTCACTGAATGGATTAATAGGATTAGTAATGTCAGTGTAATCTATTACTGGGTCTTCAACTACATTATAGCTTACAAACTTTATGCCTTGCTGGGCTTTCTTAATTCTTCTCTTGTAAACATTCAACCTTTCTGACATAAGGGTATTATATTAGTATTTCTATCTTAGAAAGGTTGAACATTTACATCAATAGCAACAAATATGATTTAAGGAAATAGCAGCTCAACAATTTGCTTAAACACATCACCTGCCATCAACCCACCACTAGCAGGCAAACCAGTCTTGTTAATGGAAACAATAATACTATACTTGGGATTGTCAGTAGGGAAATAACCACAGAACTCCACTGCATACATCGTATTGCCATCATCTGTAGAGACTACGATAGTGCCTTGCTTTCCTGCTACAGTAGTCTTATCTGACTTGGCAGGTTGCCCCAGTCCGTCTGTAACATTATATGCCAGTGCCAGTTTCAAGCTGTCTATATTAGCCCTACTTGCTATCTGGGGATTGATAACTATGGTACCGTCTTTGTAAAGCTGAGGCTGTACCATCTTCCCACTATTAGCAATAGCATTATAAAGGGTTAGAGTTTGTATGGGAGTAATAGTCTGATTATATCCAACACAGAACCACGCAAAGGTTGTATCACTCCAACCGCTATCTTTAGGAGTAATAAAGTATGCAGGTTTCAGATTGGCTATTCCTGCGATGCTGTCTGGTTTACCATAACTCATATTATTCAACCGATTGAAGTATGCTTGTACATTGTTACCAAAAGCATTCTCCATAGTCTTGACTGTAGCAATGTTTGAACCACTAGCCAGTCCTTGCTTTACCGTAATTTCACCATAGCCGCCTCTATGCCAGTTATGGTCGAAAACTGTATCTCCCTTGCAGACATAAATGCCATTGCCTACATTCACCCTATCACTCACTTTCACCTTCCCAGTCTCCAGTGCAGCCAATAGCGAGACACCCTGCATCAAGCCAGTAGGCTGTTGTACAGAGAAGTTCTCGCATGGTTGGTAGTCTGCACTGTCTTTCCTTTCAAGTCCAACCAGAGCCTTTATTTGCCCAGTCTGGACTTCCATAACAATTACCTGCCCAGATTGAGCATTAAGTTCAGACAGCTTGCTTTCCAGTATGACAGTAGCACTGGTCTGTAATGTACTGTCTATACTGGATATATGCTCTGCTATTGGTTGGCAAGAAACTTGAATGAACAATATTATTAATGCAATAAGTTTGTTCTTCATCATTTCAAACCAATTTAATATTACTTGTTCCATTCTTTACATACTGAACAATTAGGGTCATGAACCGGTTTCCCATCTTTCAGAATAAATTTATGTTTGTAATATCCCTCCTCCTCTCTCTGTTTACATTTAGGACAATCTATACAGTGCATACCTTCTCCATCTTGTTGTGTACCATCTCTATTGTAAAATATAATGTAATCATGCCCATCTGACTTCGTTACCCTTTTACTTCCAGCTAATTTCTCATCATTAGGATAAAATACACCATCTTTGTATGTTCCATCATACTTACCTTTACAACTGGATAATGCTATTAGTATAAATACTACGCAACGGCATAGTATATTTATATTTAATCTCTTCATTGTAAATTCCTCCTTAGTTGATTAATATATAATTAAATTCATTCGGATATAAAACAATAATAGTTAACAATTATCTGCAATACTTATGATTAGAATATAATTGTCACAGGCTTATTATTGATTTTAGTATTGCCGTAATATTTCTTCTTAGGATAGTCCTTTAACAGATAATTCTTTGTTTCCTTAGGAATATTGGGATTAGCTATGTCGTCTTCAATCTTACGCATAGGTACATATATACTCTTCCATTTGTCTTTATTGAGTATAGCATAATCATCATACAGAGCTATGGCGGTAATTTTACCATTATCTTGTACTTTAATCTTAATAATTACACTGGTATTACTAAAACCTCTAGCTTCTCCATTTACATTTCTAATCTCATCTGCATATATGATACTTGAAACTAAAATCATTACACAAAATAGAATTACTTTCTTCATATTATTTATAGACACCTTTAATTCCCTATAGGCTTTTAATTGTTAATAGTAGTGTGAGGAACACGACATAAAGTCGCACACTTCTTTAATAAAATTGCTGATTGATAAAGTAGATAGACTGTCTGTTTCTTAATATACTTGTATTATAGTCAGTGTCCCCTAACTAACTGTTATACAATAAAGAAGCGTGGGAACATTGAATATTACTACGTTGAGGCTCTGGACTGCCCTAAGTCAAGTAATAAACAATAGCCCACGCCAAACGATATATAGACTATCCAATATAAGATAGGTATATAACATTGACGTGAGCGTTCTTGCCTATTATCTTTGAAGTATGAAATTGTCCAGATTTCAATGCAAGATAATATGTTAAACGCTCTTCGTTAACTAATATGTCCTTCCAACTTCCCAACGCATTAGGCTGTTAGAATTGCTGCAAAGTTACGAATTTACGTCTGATTGGCAAGAACTTATTGTTTATAAAATGCAGAAAGGCATTCCTACTCCATAAATCAAGGTTAGGAGCAAATTTGCAAAAGGTCTATATAAGTAGAAATTTATAAATTTACTCCCAACTTGAATTATTGGCTTGAAAGGCAGTTCCGCTCCATTCTTAATAATTGGTGAGCGCAACCGCCAGTAATCAAAAACTAAGACAGTCATAGGTATTTAATAGTTCCTCTTGTCTTAATCCCAAGTATCTTTTAGTAATTGATACACTGGAATGATTGAATAGCTCCATGAGCTTAACAAGTGCAAGCTCTGAATTATCGTTATTCATATTGTAGACCTGTCTGCCAAAAGTCTTCCTAAGAGAATGGCAACTGAAATTGCCTATATGTAACTTGTACTTCTTCTTAATCTCTTTCAGCATGACATTGATTCTCTGAACTGTGTACACTGTCCCCTTCTGACTCATTAATACAGGTGCATTTATGCCAATTGGATTTATATGCTCATAACAATCTCTGATATGTTGCTGTAGCTGCATATTAATCCTAATTGTCCTTTGCTTCCCTGTTTTAATCTCTGTAATGGTAAATTCTTCTGTATCTAGTATCTGATTCCACCTTAAAGCGAGAATATCAGAAATTCTTAACCTGTGAAGCAACCTAAAGCGATAAGAAGTGACATCTTATAATTACTGTCCCTTGCCAACTTTCTTATTAAGTTCATCGCTTCGCTCCATTGCAGATAATCTGCTGTTGTACTTGAATATTTAAGTGACATAACGTTCTGTTTTATAGTGAAACTAATATAAGTGAATATTAATTTTGAACTGGAATATCTAACTTACTGATTACTAGCTAAACATTCACTAATAGTAGAAGTGAATATTATACTACTGGCTAATAATGCTAATAAAGAGTACCTATATATAGTATATAGATACCCTTATTAGTTCTTCATTTAACAATGGCATAGTAATAATCTTGTATATATCCAAATAATCATAAATGGAAACAATGCCATTGCAATGAAGAATAAGAAAGTCCAAGATATAACGTAATAACGTAGAATAAATTTTTAGCATTAATCTCCAGTTTTGAGAAACCCTTATTATATGGATTTAATTCTCAGATACACTAAGAAAGAAACCATTGATACTTGTCATCACCATGTAAAGCGGAACATATACCCGTTGCAAGTTCTGTAGCATTATAGGCTCTATCCAAAGAATGAATCTATATAGCTACTCTATTTGCACCTGTGAGCAAGTTGTAGAACTTCCACATAGATAAATCACCGCCAAGCTACCAAAGTTATCATCATTGATATAAGCTTTAGCCACACTGTTAACCTGTGTATCAGTAAGCAACATTCTGGGGATAGCCTTCTGCTGTCCTTGCGGTAACAGTGGGTAAAGTCGCATTCTCCCAAGTAACTGGCAGAACTGGTGCTCAGTCAGATATGAGCCGCCAAGTGTCTGCATCAAATGTATGTGCTTGGCTGCATCGTACTTGTGGAACATTTCCAATACCGCTTGATATAAATCCCTTGTATTGGTAACTTCCAAGCAACTAAGATAACCGTCCGTAGATACACATAAATTGGTGCAGACATTACAAATGAAGCCTATGAATACCTTAAAACGCTCTGCACCCTTTTTACTGTACAGATTGGTATGGTTATAGGCTCTCACTCCACCTACAGTAAGGGTCAGCCTATTACCGTTCACCGTCTCGTAGATGGTAGGTATTTCAACCACGAAAGCGCAACGCTCGTAATAAATGGTCTTGTCACTCTCCAATAACTGATTGGCAGGCTTATGTATTGCTTCTGGAATACGACCTTTGATAACGTGTGACACCCTTATATCCGGCTGTCCTATCCGTTCACCGTTAAAGAATGTATTAGCTGCATCCTGCACCGTCTCAATGAACGAGACGTGCGACAATGTAGCCTCGTTGTCTTTGGCGAATACTGGAATTATACAGTCGTCCCTCAAATGCTGTAAGGTCGCTTCAACTGTATTAGCCTCTATGAACAGAGGTCGTTTCCCCTTTGTATCGTCTGTTACAACCGTTGCATCCTCTGCAAATTCTCCTAAATTGCTGTTCCTTCTCTGTGCCATGACTGGCATAATCTGTAATGTTGCTTCCATAATCTGTAATTTATTAAGTTAATATTAGAAATTTCTCCATCTGAATGCCATATAAATGATAATGTACAGCACTATGGCAAACATTGCCTTTGGTGCTGCAATGAACGGTACAACGAGTATTGCACCAACCGTCAGAATTGCCTTTAAATCTTCCATAAGCGATAATTTATTGGTTAGTAATAAGTGAATTAAAGGGAATGGCACTTTATAATGTAATGCCCCATAGACTTCCGCAATTGTGCTCTGTAATACACAGACATTACTGTAGTAGCCAGTAATACCGTAGCCAAAGCGTTTGCGGTCTGGAATGCGATTGCGTTAAACCGTTCATTTCCCATCTAAGAGAGGTGAGGGACATTAGGGGTAACATGACAATAAAGCGCATAATATACACCTTATGCCTGCTTTCTGGCTGATAATTGCACTTTATGCAGTCTTAATAACTGTATGGAAAGAGTTTCCGTATCTGGAAGGGAGGGGGTATTATTTAGAGACTACCTAATTTGAGTTGGGGTATATAATGGAAATATATCCTATTAAAAGGTCGTATTGTGACAATACTTATAACATGATTATGGGGTTATCTTCATCCTCACTGTCAATTGGCGGTATATTCAATGTACTTGCTATATATTCCAACGTAATGTATTCCGGTTTGGTAACAAGTCTCCGGCTTAGCACATAAGGGAGGTAACAATGGATGAAAGGCTGTTCGGTCTCTATTGCATTCTGTAGATACACATTGACACTTACATGACTGGCATCTGCCAACCTTACAATATCCTCATCGGTCACATTAAATTTGGCGGCTATTCTGGATAGTATCTCATTGCTCCTTTTCACTTTATTGCCCACTTTATGTATCGTGTCATTCCTATCCGGAGGAATAATCCCATTATCAAGACACCAGTTATAGATTGTATGATATACCGATGTCAATAGAGGCTTGCCTTGCCTATTATTATGTGCCACTATATAATCCGGTATGATATGTCTGTTGGTAATCAGTATGCCTTTGGGTATATACTTCACTTGTTTAAGTTCTACAGCAAGTTTCAGTAACCTGGTCAGAGTATCTCTGTCAGTATTAAGCAGTCTTGACAGTTCACTGATATTTACTCCACCCTTATAAGGTTGTCTGCTGATATATTTATTGGTCTCATTTATACATACGGCTTTTAATTGGAGTAACAGACCTTTGACCTTGTTGGCTTCCTTGATGCTTGCAATGCCACTGCTTATGTCTTCACTAAAGAAGGCATTATTGATGTAGAAGTAATTGGGATAGCTTGAGGCAAAGTAGTATGTATTATGCGTATGTATCTCTCCTTTCTCATCTGGCATAGTCCTCCCATCTACTTTAGTGAATAGCGCCCTCTTGGAGATTAATGCAGGTACAATATTCTCGACTGTTCCTTCTGCCACCTTTATATTCTTGGCAATATTAGGATAAGTGAGCCTGCTGGTAACATTTAATTCATAGTTCTCTCTTGACTTTATATAGGCATATACCAGTGTAGCCGTAAATTTATTATTACCGTCTATCTCCGTTATTCCCTTTGTCAGTACTGTATATTGTTCCATTGAAAGCAATGTGTGCGTCATTAATGAATAGAATATCTTTACCTTCTCTCAGCATCTTACAGAAGTATGCCGCTCCAAAGAACTCCTTTGCTTCACGTCTGTTATTAAAAGCTGTCTTTGTTGGTACATGTATTATCATACCGTTATTTGGATTTATTAATTAGTAATGGTTGTATCTGCTTGCCTGCATAGGATAACACGACTTGTCAGCAGCCCTATTACTCGCTATCGCCATTCCATCATTTGTAAAGCAATGCGAAGCGTTGCGTACTAACATAAGTAGTGTAATTAAGGTAGTGAGTTAGGTAGTGAATAGGCCTCCAGTTTACCGCAAGTCATCCCTCCAGTTTACCACAACTTTATACCTCCAGTTTACCGCAAATATAGGTCGGCAATTAAATTCTGGTTGGTCAATGTCCTTGTTATAATTCTGTAGTGTTCAGTAAGCCAACCTCCGCAACGCCACATATATGGTGTAAACCTTGCCCTTCCTTCTACGCTTACATTTCATGTAACCGTTGAATTGCGCCCACATGCCGACTTGGAATATATTATCTTTAACTCCTTGCTTCAAAGCCTTAGCTCTGATTTCTTCATACGTGAATTCTTCCATTGTAATTATTGGAATTTGGATAGATTGATTTTATTAAGTAATCTGGATTGGTGTAGGGGTATCTGGATATATTTCCATTGAAGTAGCACAAAGGTAGTAAACTATTCAGATAGTAACTAACCATAATGCCGCACATTGAAAGAACTGTTTACAATGTAGAATAAAGCCCAATATTCCAAACGTCGGTATCTGGATTATCGGGCAATGGCGTATATTCAACCTTTTAGCATTCCGGGCATATAATACAAATATCCAGCCTAAAAAGGTTGAATGGTCCAGCTATATCTTCTCACTTACAAGCAATAGGGCTTTCTCTTTCTTAATCCATGCGTTCTGGGTATTGAAGTATTGATTGATAGTCTGTGCCGTAATCTTATTGGGTGGGGTTACTCTTAACAAATCAAAGATACGTATAAGTTCCTTCTTTATATAATCAAGCCTATACTTCCTTCCAACCTTGAAAGAGTTCTTAATCAACTGGATGACTTCCGTACCTTTAGCCTCTGCAAGATATTGCACAATAACCATACGTTCCTTAATTTTGGTATAGGAATAGTCAAGCTCCTCAATTCCGTCCGCACCCAACATTTCATAAGCTTTCACTATGAAGGGGTCTGCCTTCCTCAGTTCAGCTTTGAACTCACGCTCCTGCTCAGAGTAACAATTTCCTAAAAGTTGCAGCTCCTTTACGATAGCCTTCCTCTTGTCCTTGACGCTCATAGCCTTCAATTCCCGTCGGACTTTAAAGCTTTCATCATCCACGAAGTGATAATTAGTAACCCACATGAGGGCATTCAGTATATCATCATGTTGGAGATAGGCTGCATGCAGAGACTTGTTATCATGGTAATATCCGATAACGAGCGCATCATTTACATAATTATCAATGGCGAACCAGTTCTTATGTCCGTTCCTATCAAGCATCCTATTAAACGGCAGACTTTCCATTGCAGCCCTATAGGCTTCCCTTGCCCCTTTATTGGGGGCTGCATCATAGAACTTACGCAGTGTCTCATACACATTCTCACTCGTATCCATAAAGCTGCAAAGCTCTTCCTCACTCCGTTGGGGCAGGTCATAGTTCACATTGGTGATATGCTCGATTGAAGTGACCCCATTTCTGAACCGACCTATAATCTGGATTACATCGGAGAAAGGGTCAAGTGCGGTCTGCTCTGCAAAATACACATCAGTAACCATCATAAGATAGGGCTTAACATCCAATTCTATATCAAAGGCATTGAAGAAGCGGCTCGTGAAGAAGTTGTATTGCCTCATATTGTCCTTATCCCATTCGTCATAACACCGGATAAACTTGTTCTGCCTCAATTTATCCATACTCTTGGGAGCACAGAAGACGGAAGACCTATCCAATACTTTCAGCCGGGTCATTATAGAATAGATAAGGTCTATGGAGTTTGTAAATATGAAATAGGATTTGTCCTCGCTCCAATCAGTCAGTGCCGGGAACAGACTAATCACATCCCTTAATTCCATTATCACGTTATTGCATGGCTTTATATTCACCAGTTTGGAGCAATCGTATGTCGGCTCTATCTTCAAGGTCTTGAAACCGTACTCTTCAAAACGTGGGTCACTGAACTTTAGGGGAGTGGCAGATACCAGTGCCTTGCCTTTGAACTGGACAAACCGTTAGCCGGGCAGTTACCGAAACGGGAATAGGTAACGGCAAGCAATGAAAAGAAATCCTCACCGTTTTCTTTGCACTCATACACAGCGTTTTGCGTATCAAGGAACGCTTATATGGCAAGTAAATTTGCACTTAAAAATATAAGCGTATGAAAGTAGAAAAATTCAAGGTGCTGCTCTACCTCAAAAAGAGCGGACTTGATAAATCGGGCAAGGCTCCCATCATGGGGCGCATCACTGTGAACCGCACGATGGCGCAGTTCGGCTGCAAGCTGTCATGTACTCCCGAACTGTGGAATCCACGTGAAAGCCGTCTGAACGGCAAGAGCAGGGAGGCGGTGGAGACTAATGCCAAGATTGAGAAGATGTTGTTGGCGGTGAACAACGCCTTCGACAACCTTGTGAGCCGCAAAGTGGATTTTGACGCCACCGATGTGAAGATCATTTTCAAGGTAGCATGGAAACACAGATGACGCTCATGCGAATGACGGATGTCGTCTGTGATGATCTCAAAGCCCGTATCGGTATTGACCGTGCGAAAGGTACTTATCCCGGCTATCACTATATGCGTCTGGCACTCGGAGAGTTCATCAAGCATCAGTACAAGGTCAAGGATTTGGCATTCGGGCAACTGACGGAACAGTTCATCCATGACTATCAGACATTCGCCATGGAAAACAAGGGATATGCGATAGATACCGTCCGTCATCATCTTGCCATTTTGAAGAAGATATGCCGTCTGGCGTATAAGGATGGCTATGCCGACAGAATCCACTTCCGGCATTTTACCTTGCCGAAGAAGACTGAAACGACACCACGGGCATTGAGCCGTGAGTCGTTTGAGAGAATCCGGGATGTGGAAATACCTGCTTACCGCAAATCCCACATATTGGCAAGGGATATGTTTCTCTTCGGATGCTACACGGTGTCTGTTATGCGGATGTTGTCTCGATTACCCATGCGAATTTGCATACAGATGAGGACGGGGCTTTATGGTTGAAGTATCGAAGAAAGAAAAACGAACTCCGTGCTATTGTAAAACTATTGCCCGAAGCAATTGCGCTTATCAATAAGTATAGCAGTGAGGACAGAGAAACCTTGTTCCCTTTACTTCGCTGGCCCAATCTTAGAAGGCACATGAAAGCGTTGGCGGCACTGGCAGGCATCAAGGATGACC
>VOFE01001841.1_pt1 | contig 90001 bp, 99 predicted proteins | sample 5384071 | NCBI WGS metagenome assembly VOFE01 (sample SAMN12384724, study PRJNA508395) | human gut metagenome | isolation source: healthy gut D | host: Homo sapiens
AATCACATAATCATTATTTCCATACCAAAGCCTAAAAGAGCCACCTTTTTTATACGGCGCAAATTTACAATTGGAGGAATCAAATTCCTCCAAACTACTTGCATCAAAGCAAATCTTTCTTCTGTTAATTTCAAACCATAGCTTAAGACATACATCATTATTCCCCGTTGACATTCCATGGCGAGGCTCTGCATAATCACGAACTGACTTTTCTGAAAAGACACGAAAAACATCCTGTCCAATCCAGTATGCCACCGGGCTTCCCGGAATTTTTGCAAAGTTATCTTGATTTGCAATATAACGATTTTCACAGGCAAGGAACATATCCTCTTTCCCTTGCTGAGAGGTCGGCTCGATCAGGCGGCAATACTCCCCTTTATAATTATCAATATGCGTCCGCACACGCACAAACGAGGTCGTCTGCACCACTTCGCCGCCGATTTCCTCAAATGCTCGTGCGCCAAGATGTGCCATGTTGACGGTTTCAGTTAGCATCATCTTCTCTCGCAGTTTTTCAAAGCTGGACAGAAACATCCATGCGTGCTGGGTGATCATTGCCTGATGGCCATTCTGTTTTGCCATCCGGGAACAGACCTCAATAAACACAGCAAACAGGTCGCTCTTGCTGTCGGGATAATTCTTCTTCACATACTCAGCCAACTTTGCGCCCATGCCGGAACTGCCCATATAGGGTGGATTGGTGACGACCACATCGTATTTCTGTGCCAGCGTCTGCGCCACCTGCACCAGAGAGAGTAATTTTTTGCGAATACTCTCTCGATGGAACGAGGACTCGTCTGCCACCTCGTCAAACCGGGCATAGAGGGCATCCCAGTCCTGCGGGGGGATGGTGAGGATGGAGCCATACTCCTTGGCATCATACAACTGGGTGAGGATAATGTGCATAGCATCTTTCAATTCCAGCTTGCCGTTGCAGAAATACTCTACATCCGGCTTTTCGATGCGGTTGCTTTCCTCAATGGCATACACATGAGGCTGGGTGGTGTGGCTGAAAAAGCGGCTGTCGTACTGGCAGCCCTTCATCATCACGACAAAATAGGCCATCTGCGCGGCGCGGTCGTCAATGTCCAGACCATAGAGGTTGTGCTGCAACAATGCTGGTCACGGCATCGCGGGGCGTGTAGCCGTAGTTCTCGTAGATCTGCATCAGTACATCAAAGGCATACACCAGAATATGCCCGCTGCCCATGCAGGGGTCGATGCACTTTATATCCTCCGGCGTCAGGGCGGCGTACCCCTTGCGCAGCTCGGCCAGCTGGGCCTGCACCACCTGCGGCTCCTGCGGGGCTTCGTCCAGATAATACTTCCACTCGGATTTGTCAAAATCCGGGTGTCCCTCCGCTCCACAGACGGCCAAGGCTGTTTTCCACCATGTACCGCACGATCCAGTCCGGGGTAAACAGCTGGGTGGCGGCGGGGATGTTCTCGGCGCTAATCTTGATGTTCTTTTTCAGGTTGGCGAACACCTGCTCTTTCGGCTCGGTGTTGTAATACTGGTACAGCCAGCCCACGATCTGCACAGCGTCCTGCCAGTCGGATTCGGGGATGTCGTTTACCAGATGGCAGACCACGCCGTCCTTATCCGTGAAGGAGAGCGCCAGCAGCAGCGGCATATAGTCGTCCACCTGCTCAAACAGGCGGGGCAGGCAGTCGCCCAGCGCGGCGCACTGCTTTAAGAACAGCAGGCGGAACGCCTCGTCCAGCTTGTTGTCGTTTCAGGCTGACGATCTGCTGCTGCTCGGCAGGGGTGTAGTCCAGCATTGCGTCAAACGGGCTGGTGACGATCTGCGGCTCGGCGCGTCCGTCCGCGCTGGACAAAACCCGCGTGCGGCTGGGCAGCAGGTCGTTGACCTCCATATACCGCACCGCGATCAGCCGGTTGAACCATGTGTAGGCAACCTTATCCACCACAGTCTGGTACGCCGCCGTGTAGCTGCCCTGCTTGGCGGTCTCCTTATTCAGCTCCGCCACAAAGCGCTGCCGCTGGGTGACGGCGTCACCCTCGATGCGGTAGGGCTGCGGCAGGCCAACATCAAAGAACTGCACACTCTCGGTAGACTGTGGCAGCGGCTCGGCAACAGTGGTTTCCGTCACGCCAACCAGCCCGGCGCGGTATTTGGTATCGGCAATCAGCTTCTTGCGCGCCCATACAGCAAACTTTTTGATTGCGGGTTTGTCCATGTTATACATCTCCTATGTTTTAGGATGGGTTTTGTGGGGTAGCTAGTTCCAAGTTTGCCCCAAGTCGGTTCCAAGTTGCACAAAAAACAGACGCAGGTTCGTTCTAAATCGGTTTCAATCCAATTGCAACTAAGACGCAAGTTGGACGCAAGTTGGACGCAAGTTGGACGCAAGTTCAAAATAGGTCATAAGATTTCTCCTTAGTTTAGAACTCCACGTTCACAATTGTGTCGGGGTCAAGTTCGGATTCAAGGCGGCGGCGCAGGGCGGCGAGGTAGGCGTCAATGTCGGCGTCGCTCTCGATGCGCCAGCTGGTGGTCTGGGTCAGGGATTTGATGGCGAGGTTCTTGCGGCGCTTGGGCTGCGGTTTGGGTGGCTGCGGGATGACGGGGTCATCACCACCAGTCGGCGGGGTCGGGGGCGTCGGCGGAGTAAGTTTCTCATCCCGCTTATCCATCTCGTTCAGCAGGCGGATGCGCACGGCATCGGCTTGGTCTGCATAGCTGCGCAGGATGGTGACATTATTGCAGGTTTCCGCCTTTTTCTTCAGCTCGTCAAACTGCGCAGCGTAGGCGTTGACGTACTGCGCCTTGTAGGGCTTTTCGTCCAGCACTTCCAGCACGCGGGCGCGGTCCGCTGCAATCGTGGAAAGCACCGGCTTGGTGGCTGCTTCCAGCACTTCAACATAGGCTTCGTTGTACTGATCCAACAGGGCGGGCAGCTTCTGAATTTGCTGGTACGGCTTGGCAGCGCACAGGATGGCGTAAATCTCTTTGACCGTGTTTTCGACTTTGTCGTTGACGATAAAGCTCTTGCTGTCCTCATAAATGCGCATCAGATCCAGCGCTTTATCAAAGATTTCTTTCTGCACACCGGCAAAGAACGCCTTGACGGGGTCGTAATCCTCGGCAAAATCGAGGAAGTCGTCCTGCCGCTGGTACATCTGCTTGTAGAACTCCATCGGGTCGTTCCACTGTGCCACGGGGCGCAGCAGCGCAAGGCCGCTGTCGATGACTGCCTTGCCGGGGTAGGGCTTGACGTAATCGTACTGCTTGCGGTTGGCCAGCGTGGCGGCAAGGTCGGCGCAGGCTTTGCGGCAGGCGCGCATTAAGCCGTCCTCGTCCTCGGTGGGGGCGTTGTTGCCGAACAGCTCACGCATGATTTCGCGCACCATGCGCACCCATTCGGGCTTCGGGTGCTCCTTGCGGCTCGTCAACAGCTTGTCGAGGAACTCGCGCTTGGTGATATAGCGGGCGATCTCGTCGCCGTTGGCGGCGCTCAGGGTCAGCACTGCGCCGTTCAGCGTCAGGCTGATCTGCCCCTTTTTGAACAGGTGGGCGACGATCCACTCCACGTCATCATCCACAAAGCCGTAGGGCGCTTTGGTGAAGCGGTCTTTCAGCGACTTCATGGAGGTGTTGGCGTGCAGGGCGGAGTTGTTGTCAATGTAGGCCAGCACATCGTCCTGCGCGGGGGCGTTCGGCTCGGCGGAGGTGACGGCGTTCAGGCTCATCTGGTGGTTGGGTCGGAACTCCTTGACGACATCGTCCTCATTAAAGGCGGTATCGATGTAGGTCAGCTTATGGTAGACCGTGTCCACAAGGCGGGCGAGGGCTTCGCCGATGCGCCCCTGCACGTCCTTGGCGGACAGCTGGGCAATATCGCCGTTGACGTAGATCGTGGCGGATTTCAGCGCATCGACCAAGTAGATTTTGGCGTTGCTCAGGCGGGTGCGCATCTCCTTGGTCTTATTCTCGCAGATGGCCTCGTAGCGCTCGATTTGGGAAGCCGCGTTGGTGCGCAGATACTTCTCGATCTTCATTGCCTGACTGATCTCGTTGAGGAACTCGCGGTCATCGGGCAAGACAACGAGCACTTCCCTGCCCTGCCCGGACATCAGGCGCAGGCGCTGCTCATCGGTGCCATCACTGTAATAGGGGGTCAACACGCGGACGCCGATGTCATAATTCTGGTTGACCTTGAACGGCTGGTCGTCCACCTGCTGGTTGTAACTGAACGTATAGCGGCCATTGAACTTGGGGTACTTGTATTTGGATTCGGTCAGGATCTGGGTGTAGATCATGTCCGCCGTGCGGTGGATGATGTCGGTCATTTCCACGTTCTGGCGGTTGATGTCGCGGCCAATTTCCTGCTCTTCCTCGGTCAGGAATACGTAGACATCACCGTTTTTCTGCACAAGCGTTTCGTGGATCAACACGTCCAGCGCGTCCTGCACCTTCTGGGTCAGGGCAAGGCGATCCTCGTCCATGTCGGAGATGAGCAGCGTCGTCAGGTTGGTGACGGTGGCTTTCTGGAACTCCTTGACATATTTGACGAGGAACAGGGCTTTCAGCACGCTGACGGCAAAGCAGTCGTCGCCGCCGTCCGGGTTGATGTTCTTGTTGTCCAGCGCCTGCATGATGACGCGGCGGTGGGCGGCATCGAGAAATTCATCCAGCGCGTCATAGAACAGGCTGAACGGCACGAGTGCGCCGTCAGACTTGTTTTGCAGCGCTTCGGCGGACTCCTTGAACAGCGCCAGCATCGAGCGCTCGCCCTCAGACAGATGCTTGCCGGACGCGCCGTACTGGCGGATGGAGGTCAGCACGCTGCCCAGCAGCTTGAACTGGTAGGGGATGAACGGGTAGACATCCACGAAGTCGCGGGTGTCATCATAGAGCTTCATCTCCGGCAGATCCTCAAATTTCAGCTTGTTCTTCAGGGGCGTGGCTTTCTGCTCATACAGCACACGCAGGGTCTGGTCGGCGGTGTCGGTCTTGGCAAGGATACGCTTTTTGATGACCTCGTCCACGTTGGCGCTGGACAGCGACAGGCGGGTGTCGAACCGGCCCTGAATCTTGGAGAAGTCGTTGCCCTTGACCTGTGTGATGGAATCCACATCCTGCTGGCTGGTGACGATGACCCACGCCTTGCCCTTGCACTCCTTGCCCAGTTCCTCGCGGATGGTTTGCAGGTTGAGCATCAGGCGGGAATCGTCGCCGATGTACTGGCCGACCTCGTCCACGAGGAAGCAGACGTGATGATTGTGACCCTTTTTCTCGATGTACTCGCGCACCATGCGGGCGAAGTTTTCGATGCTGATCTGGTAAGGCTCAGCGGCCTTTTCGCACCAGTTACGGGCGGCTGGTTCGCTCATGTAGTCCATATCCACCAGAACATCCACGATGTCATCTTGGATGAAATCGAACTTGCGGCGGGAATCCTCCCAGCTTTTGCCGGTGGTGGCGGCGAACTCCTGCTTGAACTCATTGTAGCGGCCATCCTCGGACAGTTGGCGTTCGAGGTCGGCCACATAGGGCATCGAGCCGTAGAAGCCCTGCATCTCGTTGAACACCTTTAGAAAAACCGTAACGATGGCATCCTTGGACTGCTTGCCAGTCTGCTCGCTCTTGGAGTCGATGTTGAACAGGACAACGTCCGTGGGAGTGTCGGCAGCCAGCTTCATGTCTGCCAGCACCATGGCATCCTCAATCTTATGATCGTCAATGAAATAGTCCACGGCGCGCTTGCCGCCGATGAACTTTTGCCCGTCCAGCAGGTAGGAGAGGATTTTCAGGAAGTGCGATTTACCACTGCCGAAGAAGCCGGAGATCCAGACGCCGGTTTTGGTGGTCTCGCCCACGATGCCCTTTTTGTAGTTGTCGAAGAATTCGCGGAAGTGCTTGGACAGTTCGCGGGTGACAACGTATTCTTCCAGTTCCTGCTTGGCGTTGCTGTCCTCGCCTTCGCCGACAACGATAACGCCCTTGATGTCACGGTCAATAGGCTTTTTGAACATATCTTTGATTAACACGGGAACTTCCTCCTTACGGTTTTACAAGTCGAAACGCGCGGTAGTAGTTGTCATCTTTCAGTTCATCAAATAGGATCAGGGATTGTTCATCATACGTGCCGGGGAAGAACAGCACCACCGGCACGCGGCCAAAGGATTGGCTGAGATTGTTCAGTACCTTGTGGGAGCGCAGCAGCGGATAGCACTTGCCGATGCCGGTCAGGAACACGATGGCGTTTTCCGGGGTGTTTTCCTCGATATGGCGGACGATCAGGCTGTCGTCATCGTTGACGCAGAGCAGGTTGCCCACGGCTTTGACAATGCGGTCAATGCCGCGGCGATCCTCAAAACGGTAGCACTGGTCGAGGAAGCCTTCTTTCTCCAGCGTGTCGATGATGTAGTCGTATAAATCAAAGACGACGAGTTTGAAATCGTCGTTGCCTGTGGCATTCTTTTGCTGCATCCGTTCGATGCGGGCGCGGACTTCCAGCTCTTTTTCGGGTGGGTAGTCGAACACCCAGTAGTTGACCTCGTTAGCGCGGCCACGGTTCTTACGGAAAATCGGTTTGCGAATTTCCAGCTCCATGGCATCGAGGCGTTCTTCAAATGTCATATCAGTTTTCCCCCGTCAGCGCGGCATACATAGGCTGCAAGCCGTTGTCTTTCATCCAGTATTCCAGTTCACGGTCAATGATGGGCTTGGCGTAGCGGCGCTCGGTTTTGCTGTGGTCGGTGAGCCCAGCTTCATACAGCAGATTTTTGTAATAGTTGCCAAGGCGCTTGAGCGTGTAGTCCGTCCACTCGGCCACTTTTTCATCCTGTGACTGCTTATCCTTGAAGAAAAGGCGGATGTCGGCATCCGAAAAGGCATATTTTCTCCAGCACCTCGACAGTTGTGTTCTCGCCTTTTTCCAGTTTGCTCATAGTAGAGTAGCTGATGCCAACATAATCTCGGAATTCTTTTTTCTTCATATCGCGATCAATGAGTATCTTAAACAACTTCTTATAGGACACTGCCATTTGAGTACCACTCCTACCTTTGGATGATAATGGGTGTATAAATCTATTATATCATATAATTTCGTGATATGCGATTAAAATTATGCTATCGCATAATTTTATATTGTGACACATTAAGATTACATAGCAAAAATGTACACCTCGCATACATAGATAACATGTAATCCGAAAGCGGGATAATCCTGTCCATTCTATCGTACCACATACATACCATCCTACTGCCAGATACCTGGTGGTGAAATATACTGTTACTTTCTCTGGCTGGGTACAGGCCAATAACAAACCCAAAGATATAACATCAAACTTTCAAAAACTACTGTGAGGCAGCAGCTTGCCGAGTTACCGGTACTACATCGCAATGGTGAATCATGAAGTAAAACATGTCTCAAATCAATAATACGCCCCAAAAGTGGACACCAGCATATTGGCGAACTTTTGGGGCGTTTATTTTATATCGTTTCCACTCTGCCAAAAGGCATAATATTGGAGGCGCAGGTCAATCAAATCCCTGCCTCGCAGCCCCCGCATCCTGGTAATGGAGATATCGGAATCAACCAGAACTGTATTCCAGTAAATTGTCCTTAAGAATCTCAAATACATCCGGTGGGAAAAGGTATGTCTCATCCAATTCGGTCATTACGCGGTACCAGCCATTCTCTATCGCAAGAACCTTACACACAGTACCATGAGGGAGAGCGACAAAATCAGGTCCGATATACTTTACAATCATCTCCGCAACTCCTTGATGGTGTAATCGGCTGCCTCATAGCTCGATTGGATCGGTATCTGTGAGGTGTGCTTGTCCAGTAGCATACTTGTTGATTGCTGTGGCAAGTTCCGCCATCGACCTAGTACCTGCAAGAATAATTACCTGTGTGGTTTGATCCTTTGCCGTGTAGCTGATCATGGTGTTCCACTTGGAGATACTGCGGCGGTATTTTGTCTCCGGCATTGCACCGATGACAGCACCAGCCGCGCCAAATGCGACACCTCCCATAATCGTCCGCCCCAAACTGCTCTCCATGTATTGCCGCATTTCGGTATCCGGGTACACTCGTGCGATAATGGTGCGATCCATGGGGATACTGTAGGTGCTTGCATCGGATCGTATCACTATAGATTTTCCATGGATGATCACCTGACAAGGGACACCTGATGGGATTGGAAGGCCGAGGACATGCCTCACATTACAAGTGTATGCGGGAATTGCTCCACTCATAATCATACTTTCCATTTCACGGCATCTAGCTTTATGCTTACCTTTCAGAGAACGTAACGAGTAGAAGGCAATCAGGAAACAGACTGCACAGACACCTGTTAACATTGCTAATCCATAATCTTTCGATGATGCTTCCCCATGAATCGGAAAAATAAGTGCGACCACACAGATGATAATGCCGCATCCACCTGAACATAGAGACCAGTACTGCATCTTCCTGGTAAAGAAAAAGGATAGCAGTCCCCAGAAGATGTTCACTCCTATGAGGATGGCACCGTAAAAAGATAGCAACGCACTCATTGACATCTTTTCTCTCCTCTCTATCCCTCTATTAGCTGACCGTGTTCTGCCGATTGCAAGTGAAATCGATTCGCTTGGCTGCGGATACGCTTCCTCATAAGTTCCCTAAATGATTCTGGTGCTAATACTTCAAGTACCGGCCCAAAGGACATTACCCGAATGAGTAGCTCGGTCTCGTCATCCTTATCATACCTGAGCCTGATCTGGTAAAGTCGGTCATCCAACTTCAGAGTCTCTTTCTCAAAGTGGGAGAAGTGGAGAAGGACACGCTCCAGGCCATTGCGCTCATCATGGAGTAGCAGTGTGAGTTCTTCCTGACGCTCACCGGGCAAAGTAATTGCCCTCGGATCGTATTTCTCTAGCAGCTCACATGAATATACCCTCGCCATATTGATCGTGTTGAGCCGTCGCTTGCCAGCTGTCAGCAGTCTAAACTTGTCATCCTTAGCAGAATACTCCAGGCGATAAGGTGCACACTCAAAGGAATGCCTGGAACCAGTGTGACCGTGGAATCGGATACGCAGCTTTTGCTTCTCCCGGATGGCCTTCAGTGCCATATGGAAGTTGGCAACATAGGCCGGATCTCCATAAGGATCTCCATCTGCATACTGGTCAAAGAAAACAAAGGTATCCCGCTGATAGAGAGGTTCAACATCTTCAAGTCCGGTCGTATCAGGCTCAAACAAAGCAATTCTCGGGTCAGAAAGCAGAGCCTTGAGCCAGCGTTTCTGAAGTGTGGTCAGCGGCATGGTCGGCTTGTGCCGGAGCATAGATTGAAAGGAGTCATCCAGCAGTGGCCACTCTTGAGATGTCAGAGCTGTCGGGATGGATAACGTACTTTCGGCAAAGGCCTTCTCCTGCACAACTGTGGTCAATCTGTTGGCAGTGAGAGTGCCGTCAGCAGCCTCAGACAAAACGGTGGCAATGACATTGAAGTAGCTGCCATAGATCTCACTAAACAACATGATTGTCACCCCCCATACATGGCATCCATGCGCCGCAGATCCTCGTAGAACATATCTACAACGGACTGACTACTGCACTTCAGTTCCACAATACGTCCGATAAAGGTGCGCAACCAGGGCAGCATCTCGGAGGCATCATAGACATCTGCGGTAAATCGGCAGGTCTGTGCGTCCAGACGTTCCACAGTTCCGTGGCGTTTCTCACGCTCTAGGCGCTGTAGCACGAACGCTTCATCAGGGCCACAGTGAATGGTCATCTCAATGTGGTCCAAGCTGTGTTCAGCCCCGGTAGAAACACCCCAGAGATTCTGGTCAAATTTTTTCTGATAACCAAGATATTTTTCATATTGTTTTTCTGCATTACCAATTGAGACCTTCTGAATCGCGTCAAGGCGGAAGAAGGCCATGCGCCGGCCGCGATAGTGGTAGCCTAACAGATACTGGCGACCGGATTGTGTGCTGATATAGATCTTAAGCGGGCAAACGGTTCTCTGATATTCTCTAGCGCTACGTAGCCCACGAATAATCAGCGCTACTGCGCGCTTCTCATCGATAGCTTCTAGCAGTTGGCAAAGGATATCGCTGTCGAGTGCATGGAGTATATAATGGTGCTTGAACCGGAAAGCATCGGACGGCTGATCCAACTTATCGATCAGGAAAGAGCCGACTACACCTAAAGGGTCTTCCTCAGAGAAAAATGCCAAAGCATCTGTCCAGGTAGCCAGATCTAAGCGATCATCTGTTCTTTGATACAGGACCTCACGGCCAAACTTTTCGGACTTCAATAAACCTAGGACCTCATACTCCTTCAGTTTCTTCCTGATGGTTGACTCATCCAGGGAAAACAATCCACTGAAATGGGAAAGGTAGTCGTCGTTGATGTGATCGACGATTTCCTTGCAGGAAAGCGCGCTGCCATCAGCCAGCAAATCCAAAATGTAAAAGTGGAGCGTGATATCCTTATCGGTAAAACTCTTAGCCTTGAACGCCTTGTGCAAGGGATTATGTGGGATCCGTCTGCTGTCTACCGAGAGAAACACATTCTTACCGGAAGCGTCCTTGTGGAAGGACATATAGTCACCGAGCCAACTTTCGATTCTCCGTCGCTCATTATCGTAGCTGCGGGTGCTTTTCATGCCATATTCTTCACGGCTCTTGAAGCCATAGACATAGAATTCACGCATATAGTTCCGGATGCGGTCAAAGCTCTTAATCAACTCGCTATATGCCACACGGTCCACCTCCTCTAGATAAATATCCCATCTGATGCCTTGTTATTGTTATCTTACCATACATGTTGTCCAAAAGAAAGGACAGCAGAAACGGATCAGCAGGCTTGTACAAAGCACATATTGGACACTTTCAAGAGACAGATGGTCAGTTCGCAACTTTTTTTCCGTGATTTTCTTTTAAGCAGGAGGTATTCTAGGACCATGAAAAGCGCATACAGCAATCCCAAGCATATGGCTTTTAACCATAGACGCTGCTTTGGCGAGCACCAGTCTCCACCGAAGTAAAGAATGCGCTTTGTAAAAGGCACCAACAGCAAAGAACGAATAGCTAAGTGGTTAAAGCAGGCGGGTCATACTCGTCGTACGTGGGTTCGACTCCCACTTCATATGGTGCCTTGTATTTATCAATAAAGATGCCTACAGCAGTCCCAAGACGGTTTTGAGTCCGATTCTGATACGGGATGAGAGACAACTGATCAAACAGCTGACATCCATCTATGGTAATCAGGCATCTTGTAAAAGGCACCAACAGCAATTCATTGGTAACATCTACGACTTCAAATCGTGTTTGTGGGTTCAAATCCCTGATGGTGCCTTGCTTTATCAATTCGATCACGGAGGAGTGATTTTCATGCTGAAGTTTCTGAAGAAGGAAGCGAATATGACCCATACAGAAAATGGAGCGGTTACATATCGATCCACTCAGTCTGAGTGTCTGGATCTGTTCGCCACCATTGGCGCCCTTCGCAGAGAAAGCGACGAGGAGATCACAAAACGGTTCCTCCGTGCTTATGCCGAGAATGCGGATCTGGCCATGAAGACCCTGTTCTTCGCAAGAGATATCCGGGGCGGCATCGGCGAACGTCGCGTCTTCCGTACCATTCTCAAGTGGCTGGCCAGCAACGAGCCGCGATCCCTGGAGAAGAACATCCAGTACATCGCGGAGTATGGCCGCTACGATGACCTGCTGGCCCTGATGGGTACTACCTGTGAGGGCAAAGTGCTACAGTTCATCAAAAAGCAGCTGGACGCTGACTGTGCCGCCTTGAAAGCTGGCGAGTCTGTGTCTCTGCTGGCCAAGTGGCTGCCCTCTGTCAATGCCTCCAATGAGGATGTTGTCCGCATGGCAAAGCGTATTGCCCGGGCGCTAGGTATGAACGACGCCCAGTACCGCAAAACGCTGAGCACCCTGCGCGCCAAGATTAGCATCATCGAGAATAACCTGCGGGAAAAAGACTACACCTTTGACTACTCCAAGCAGCCCTCCAAGGCCATGTTCAAGTATCGGAAGGCCTTTATGCGAAATGATGGCGATCGGTACGGAGCATTCATGAACCGTGTCGCCGAGGGTACAGAGCAGCTCCACACCGGCGCCTTGATGCCCTACGAGTTGATCAAGCCCTTCTTCGGATGCGGCAATCTCTCCGACCAGGAGCGTAAGAGCATCGACGCTACATGGAAAGCGCAAGAGGACTTCACTGGCGGCGAGAATGCCATGGTCGTTATTGACGGCTCCGGTTCCATGTACGGTGGCGCAGAGCCTATCCCTGCCACTGTGGCGCTGTCTTTGGGTATCTACTATGCCGAGCGTAACACCGGCGCATTCCACAATCACTTCATTACCTTCTCCGAGAATCCCAAGTTGGTGGAGATCAAGGGGAAGGACATCTACGAAAAGGTTCGGTACTGTCACCAGTTCAATGAGGTAGCCAACACCAATGTCCAGCGTGTGTTCGAGCTGATCCTCAAAACTGCTGTGAAGAACCGTGTGTCTCAGAAGGATATGCCTACCAAGATCTACATCATCTCCGATATGGAGTTCGACTACTGTACTGAAGATTGCTCCATGACCAACTTCGAGTACGCACATCGGCTTTTCGAGGAGTATGGCTACCAGTTGCCCGAGGTTGTGTTCTGGAATGTGGCAAGCCGTAATCAGCAGCAGCCCGTCAAAGTCAATGACCAAGGCGTGGCGCTGGTATCCGGCTGTAATCCCCGAATCTTCTCCATGCTGAAGGGTGGCATTCTTTCTCCCTACGCCTTCATGATGGAGGTTCTGGGTTCCGAGCGTTACGCAGCGGTCGTGGCATAATAGAGTTGATGCAGGAGGTGATAGCAGGTATGTTATCGTCTCCTGCGTTTTCTTTCTCTGCAAAAGTGTTGCTGTCAGCAGAGATGATCCGTAAAATAAAGAGTATGAAAGAAAGGGAAATCGTTATGGTTACGATTCAAGGTTTATATAACACTGCGGTCTGTTATACTCCAGAGCTGGAGGAAGCGGCACACAAGCAGATCCAGGCAGTATGCGATCAGGAAGAGTTTGCCGGCTGTAAGATCCGGATCATGCCGGATGTCCACGCTGGTAAGGGCTGTACCATTGGCACTACCATGACCATTCAGGACAAGATTGTACCCGGTATGGTCGGCGTGGATATCGGCTGCGGTATGGAGACTGTGGAGCTTCGAGATCGGGAGATCGACTTCGAGAAGCTGGATGTGCTGATTCGCAAGGAGATTCCCTATGGCCGTGAAGTTCGCGACATTCCTCATGCACTGAACGCTAAAATTGACATTACCCAGCTCCGCTGTACTGATCAGGTCAATCTTAACCGAGCCATGCGCAGCATTGGCTCTCTGGGTGGCGGAAACCACTTCATTGAGGTAGATTGTGCTGAAGATGGCGGCTGTTTCTTGTGGTTCACTCCGGTAGCCGCCATCTGGGTACTGAGGTGGCTGAGTACTACCAGAATGAAGGTCGTCGCGCCCTTTGGGGAGGCGCCCAGTATCAGATTCAGGCCACCATTGACCAGCTGAAGGCCGAGGGCCGGTTCCGGGAGATCCAGAAGACCATTCAGGCGCTTAAGAAGGAGCATAAACTGAATATCCCCAAGGATCTGGCCTATGTAGAGGGTAAACTGTTTGAGGACTATATCCACGACATGAAGCTGACCCAGCAATTCGCCATGCTGAATCGTAAGGCCATGGTCGATGTTATTATGACTGGTATGGGATTTACTCCGGTAGAAGCCTTCACCACCATCCACAACTATATCGATACGGATGCTATGATCCTGCGTAAGGGTTCTGTTTCTGCGAAGGACGGCGAGAAATTGCTGATCCCCATCAATATGCGTGACGGAAGCCTGATCTGCATCGGTAAGGGCAACGAGAATTGGAACTACTCCGCGCCTCACGGTGCCGGAAGACTGATGAGCCGTAAGGCAGCTTTCAATGCTCTGTCCATGGAAGAGTTCCAAAAGGAGATGGAAGGAATCTACACCACCTGTGTTGTGCCTGATACACTGGATGAGTCTCCTATGGCCTACAAGAGCATGGATGAGATCGTCGCTCAGATCGGCCCCACTGCGGAGATCGTTGAGCGCATCCGTCCTGTCTACAATTTTAAGGCGGCGGACTAATTTGAAATTATGAAAGGCGGTGCTTACCGTGGAAGTATTGATCAAAGAAAAGCTCAAGGAAATCGAACAGCGGGAGAACTGCCGAATCCTCCTGGCAGTAGAGTCCGGCAGCCGAGCCTGGGGCTTTGCATCTCCTGACAGCGACTACGATGTGCGCTTTATCTATGTGCGCCCGAGGGAGAGCTATCTCAGGCTCAATCGGTTCCGAGATGTGATTGAGTTACCCATCAATGATGTTCTGGATATCAACGGTTGGGATGTGGACAAAACGCTGAAGCTGCTCCACAAATCCAATCCCACAGTATTTGAATGGTTTTCCTCTCCTATCGTGTATCAAACTACTGCTTTCGCCGAGGCGTTTAAGCCCGTTATGCAGAACTATTTCTCATCCAAAAGCGGACTTTGGCATTATCTTCAGATGGCGGAAGGGAACTATCGGGAATACCTGCGCGGAGACATAGTTAAGGCTAAGAAGTACTTCTATGTGCTGCGGCCGATCCTTGCTTGCCGCTGGATATTGGAAAGAGGGGCTCCGCCCCCGATGCTCTTTTCAGAACTGGTAGCAAGCCAACTTCCGGATTATCTGAAGGAGAGCGTTGAAAAACTGCTTGATTTGAAAATGAACGCTCCTGAGATGAAGATGATCCCCAGGATCGATATCCTCAATGAGTACATGGATCGGAGCCTTGCGGAAGTGCGTGCTTTGGTCGAGCAGTATCCAAAAGAAATTATGAAAGATTGGGAGGAACTTAATGAACTGTTCCTCGCTGCACTGGAGATGTGACCTATGATGAACTTGCCTCCACAAGTGAATACCGCGTTTGAGATGCTGGAAGCGGCTGGCTATGAGGCGTTCCTGGTGGGTGGTGCAGTGCGTGATTATGTGCGTGATAACAGTCCCGCAAAAGACTGGGACATCACCACGAATGCGCTGCCAGAGCAGGTGAAGGCGGTTTTTTCAGACTTCCATCTGATTGAAACCGGTTTGAAGCACGGAACCGTGACCGTTGTGATCGACCATAAGCCTCTGGAGATCACTACTTATCGCATTGATGGCGAGTATTCGGATCATCGGCACCCGGACTCGGTCACCTTCGCCCGAAACCTGAAGGATGATATGGAGCGGCGGGATTTCACGATGAATGCTTTGGCATACAACCCCAAGACGGGTGTTATAGATTTTGTCGGGGGCAAAGCTGATATTGCGAAAGGGCTTGTTCGCTGCGTTGGCGATCCAAACCGGAGGTTCCGGGAGGATGGCCTGAGAGTGCTCAGAGCCCTTCGCTTTGCCTCTGTATATGGAATGGCTATTGAGGATGCTACGGCAGCGGCCATCCACAGGAATAAAGAGCAGCTCAAAGGCATTGCTGCGGAGCGCATCCTGGTCGAGCTGAGCAAAATGCTTTGCGGACAGGGAGCGGCAGATATAATGCGGGCCTATGCAGATGTGCTTGCAGTACCGATCCCAGAACTTGTCCACATGTTTGGGTTTGAACAGCAAAATCCGCACCACGATAAGGATGTCTGGAGCCATACCATCGCAGTGGTTGAGAATGTCCCGCCGGAGCCAGTCCTTCGTTGGGCGGCTCTGCTGCATGACAGTGGAAAACCTTCCTGCTTTTCTATTGCCGAGGACGGCATTGGGCATTTCTATGGACACTCGGAACAGAGTACTTTAATAGCTGAACGTGTCCTGGACAGGCTTCGCTTTGATAACGCCAGCAGAGCGCAAATTGTGAAACTCGTCCGCTATCATGATATGCCTATCATGGCCAACAGAAAGTCGATGAAACGACTCTTGAGCAAACACGGAACGGGAACCACCAAACAACTGCTCGTACTACATAGGGCAGACACACTCGGCCAGTCACCCATCTGCAAGCATCGACTCAAAACCTTTAATGATGCATCTATGATAGTAGATGAACTTCTACAGGAAGAGAGCTGCTTCTCGCTAAAGGACTTGGTTATCAATGGACATGATATGATCGCATTGGGAATCAAAGGGCCTGAGATTGGCAAAGTTCTCCGGATGTGCTTGGATGCGGTCTTAGATGAACAGGTTCCCAATGAGCGTGGAGCCTTGTTGGCATTCGTTCAAACAAAGAAAGAAAGCAGGTAAAAACCCGAAGTGGCAATACACATTGTGCATTGCCACTTCGAGTTTTTCAGTCAATTTCCCCTTATCCAAAAGCAAAAGATATTTCATATTATCTTTTCACGTTCACGTGTTCTACTGTTTCCTGGCTCAAATGGAAATTCGCATCCTTTTCAAGAATTCTTCAATGCTGGATGCTGTGGCTTCAGATGCGTCCGTCAAAAGTCCATCATCTGTCAGGATTGGTGTATCCAAAACCGTTTTGATGGAAACAGCGACACTGGCACAGGATGCAATTATCCGCTTGGAATCCGATGTATATTGGCTGTAGTCGTCACCTTCCACACCTAAAATGTCCTCCATTCTATACACGAGTGGCAGGAAGCAGGCATCCAGTCGCGCCAACAGGTTATATAATACGCAGGTCCTTCGACGGATTGTCTCACACTGAAGTGACGCAGTATCCAGTTGGGCGGCAACTTGCTGTGCCTCCGCCTTATTGGTGCGGGCCTTTTCCAACTCCTTTTTGGCAGCGTGCCCCGCAACAAATCCCATAACCAGCAGTGCCGGCCCTGCCACAAGGCCGCCAAGAACCATCGTGCCGCCCACCATCCCAAGGCCGCCTGCCGCTAGGGAGCCTCCACCAAAAAAGGCCAGGGTTGCATTAGTGGCCGCAGCACCGCTCAGACTGGCAATCGCTGTGCCAGTGGATGCAACAGCTAAGGCCTGGGCGGCTCCATATGCACTGAAGGCAACCAAGGCGCCGCCGGCTGTTCCGGCCAGAGCACCGCCGGCGAGGGAGCCTGCAAAAGTAACCATTGATTTCAGCTCCACAAAATCCTGCTCATCAATATGTAGTTTGCCTAGCTCATCCAATCCCTCGGAGTCCCGGAAATCCACATTCTTAATTCTCGAAAATGTATCCAAGAAGGCGTTGATGCTGTGATTGAGGACAAATAGTTTTTCCTCTCCCAGTTGACGCAGAACCTTTCCGCACGCAAATCTCTGTGCATTTAACTGCGCTGTGGATGCTTCTACAATATCGTTAGCGCTACGGTTGATCCGCTTTGCATGGCTGGCATCCACTCCCGCTTTAATCGCCTTTCCAGCCCCAAGACCACCTGTAGCCGCTGCAACGCCTATAAATAACAAAGGTAATGGCATACTTTCACCTCCTCAAAGAGCGATCAGGTCTTTGACATTGTCGAATATGACTTTCTTCCTATGAGTCAGTTCAGAGACGACCGGCTCAATCTTCAAGTACGGTCTGTCGGTGGCCTTGATCCATGTCAGTTCCCGTTCGATGTCCATCATGGTCAATATGCTGCTCTCCATCTCCAGGAAAGATGCTTTATCCAGATTCAGTTTCCTGACGATATACTTCAAAAGCCGACGTTCTGTGTCATTGTAGTTTTCATCGCTGTACGCCACTGTTAGAAGATCCCACACCAGAAGTTTGGGCGAGATCGTTACTTCCTCCGATTTCGCTGGTGCAAGTAGTGCAGCTTCCACACAGTCCTGAATCACATCATAGTAATCTTCAGGATCGATCATCTTCTCCATTTCAGCCTGGCACTCGTCAAGGATAGATGCCTTTACCGTACCAAAGTCAGAGATCAAATCTGCCCCAATGGCATCAAACTTTTCTTCTTCTCCATGATAGACCTCACCATCTACCGCCATCAAGAAATAAATCACCTTGACAGCATTCCGGACAGAGATGACATTGGGAATTGCGCTCTCTCGCTCTTGCGCTGCATCTGTATCTTTCCGATGAAAGGCCGATTTGACCTGCTCTGTAGCCTTTTCACCGATTTTTTTCAAATCCGGCATCTCTGCCTGTGCCGCTTTTGCTTTTACAGCATCTGCGGCATCACGCAGGGAGTCGCTCATCTTTTTCCCGAACTCTTTGATTGCCACCAGTCTTTCCTCCTCTCACAGCAAAAGCGGCATGTCCGACTCCATCAGCGAGTCGAATTCCGATTGATTGGTAAACTGCGGCTGCCTGCCCAACACAGATTGGATCTGCATATTACCCTGAATGACCATATCCGAGTCACCGGATGCAATCCCTGTATTGATAAGGTCGAAGCCTGCAACAAAAGCTTCCAATTCTTCTGCCAGGTAATTGGAGACTTTTTCCTCCAGCTGAACCTTAAACTCCTGAAGCTGCGCCAGGAATATGGAGCTCTTTGCCTCCGATAAAAGCATTTTTTCATGGATAAGCTGCGTCTCCTTCTTCTCATTGGAGACTTCCCTGATAATGGCGAGCGCAGATCGCCCAGCACCCACATAATTGAATCGCGTAACAAACTTCCCTGAAAATAGAACCCAGTTCCCTGCGGACAGGATTGCTGCGTGTACCGCTGCATCTATGGTATCCGCCACAGTAAAGGTCATGGTGGAAATCGTCAGCATCCGGTCTATGGTGCGGTTTCGGAATGGTGCGATATTTCTCCAGTTCAGCTTATCCGCCCCCTGAACATCTCCTGCACGGGTTAGTTCAGTTGCCAGCTGACGGAGGAGGTAGAACCCTCTGACCAAACACTCGTTGAGGACAACAGGCAAAGCCTGTCGTCCCACTTGGTGGGCTATACCCAACTCCATGCGTAAGTCAAATTTAAGAGGAACAAGCTTGCCATTTGCATCCCTCTCCCCGAGCAGGGTCCCATTGAACAGTTTGGAAATCCAAACAGAACATACCTTATAACCTCTCTCATCACTTTTCTGGAATAGTGGAGTTGAGGAGAGTTCTTTTAAGAGCGATACCAGTGGGCCGGGCAAACCAGTGCCCAGGCTTCCCTTCATAATGGAACCGGAGGAGCCTGCCATGTCGCTGACGAGGTGGAAGGCCCAGTTGATTACGCCAAACATGATTTTCTCCGGGATAGACTTGCCTATGAGCGCCAGCCCATCATCAGATAGATTCACACCTTGGAACATGCCAGAAACGTCCGTACCATACACCTTTCCTGTGAATTGCGTCAGTATGGAGCATACTAGTCCCACGGGTGTCGGGTGATGGGAAAAATCCCGCAGATGATGTTGGAGGCCGCCGCCAAACTGTGCAGTCGCCTTGTCTGCCGGAATAGGAAATGCATCTTCCAAATATTTGACCGCACCAGCCAGCGTGTCCCCGCCATAGCCCTGGCTTTTTGCCACTTTTAGAATAAATCGGTTTATCGTTTCGCTTCCCCACTGGCCTGCCTCGTCCAGGGAGAATTCACCGACGAACAGACTATCAAGAAGCCCACAACAAATCCCGCTGCTGATAGCAAGGGCATAATCGATCCTGTCAGCCTGATTGATGTAGCGTTCCAATTCAACATTGACTTTTTTTAGTGCAGCATTGATGGCATCGAGGTCAGAAGCATGTGAAGGGGGCGCTACGGTCAGTTCTGCGCTGATCACTTCACTTTTATCCATCGCTTCCGACTTGGGAATCGCTGTATAGGAACCACTGACAATGTCCTGATAACACTCGGACCTCGACCACTCATAACATTCATATGCGCGGGTGGCCAATCGCGGATGGGTCTCGTCCTGCACCAGCATCAACTCCATCAGCTTGTTGGACTTAGAGTCGTTTACGAACGCATTCAGATCTACTGCCTGCTTGAGAAATTCCTCTCGGTCTACACGGGGGTAACCATGTAATCGCAAAAGCAGGTCAATCGTTTTATCCGGGGTACCGTCACAGAGGACGGAAGCGCGGTCTGCGGAAAGCTCGCTGCATCTATCCCAAAACAGCAAGGCCCGCACCAGTGAAGGTGTGAGGTACTTCCGCACAGCTGGTATCTTAGCCAAAGGGCTACCCGCGATCCCGCCGACCAGGAGTCCCGCCATAGAGTGATACAAATAGTGGTTACAGGCGATATGTCCGCACTCATGGGCCAGAACACTGGAAACCAAATCAAGGGGGAGCTCATTGACAAGTCGAGAGGTCACACAGATATATGGGGTGGTATTTCCTCCGGTCCATGCATTCAACTGCTTTGATTTCATATAATAGAGATCTGGGATGTCAATATCTAACTGCTTGCAAATGGGCGGCAGGAGTTGATAGACTTCCGGAAATTGCTTTTCACTGATTCGAATCGTAGTTGACAGAAGATCAATTTTTGCAGCCACTTCATCTACATTGGCAATGTACGCTTCACACAGGCCGATAAAACGCGGAAAGTGGTTTAGCGCCTCAAAAGCTTCTTGATCCAATGTATGCCTGTACAAAAGGGCAGGATATCCCATAAGATTAGTCTCCCCTCTCTGACTGCTGCTGATCCGGTATGAACTCCACGATATCATCTAACTTGCAGTCCAACGTTGTGCATAGTTTTTCCAGTGTCGTAACCCGTACATCTTCATTTCGACCAAGTTTTGCCATGGCATTGGTACTGAGTCCCGCAATGCGGGTCAATTCCGTTTTGCTCAGGTCTTTATCGATAAGCATCTTCCAGAGCTTCTTGTAGCTGATTGCCATATTATAACTCCCACCTCAGTAGAAATTTAAGAACCTGCTTATATTGCATTATACCCTAACAAACAAAATCCTTCAAGCAAATCTTGAATTTCTCAAGATTTGCTTGAAGGATTTTTGTACAGAGATATAACCATATAAATTTAAGGCATCTTCTGTGGGGATTGAGGCAATCAACTCCTATCCGTGTAGAGGACACCTTAATTTCCATTGGTTCATGCCTTGTGTTCTTCCTTCAGTTCACGCTTGTACTTGTAGTAGGTATTCCGGGCCAAGCCGGTCAAGCGCATGATCTCGGCATCGATAAGATTACCATCAAACTCCTTGGACAACTTTCTGATAACCTCTTTCGATTCAATGCTTTTCTTTGTAACCACCGTACTGTCTTTTGGCCGGCCGATCTGCTTCCCATTCAAACGTGCAGTTTCAATCCCCTCCCTGGTTCTCTGGTGTAGATCCTGAACTTCCTTTTCAGACTGCTCAAACGCGAGCCGGATCTGCTCCTTGGCCAACTCCAACAAATAACGATTAACTCCTTCCAGAATGTAATCCACATTACTACCTGTCAACTGGATGTTGTTCTCATCCATGAATATGAAAGATGCGTTTCGATTCCAGAATAAGCTGAAAACTCTGATGTGTGAGGCCACTTCCATTCTTGAGGACCGTCGCAATATCGTCAAGGTCAAGACCACACATCTTCGGAGCAAGGTCATGTCCGATACACAGGATGCCGTGGTGGAGGAACTGCTCCCAGTGCGAGTCCATGCTTGACGGCCACGCCAACGAGGTAGCCGCCTTCCTCATGTCCCTGCTGGAGGAGCGGGAGAAATTGTGCCGGGCTATCCACGCCGCCAAGAACGCATTTGGATTTGGATATGGACAGCGAGGTGGGCCTGAACCGTCAGCGCCAGGAGCTGGCTGAGGTGTTCCGACACATGACCACTCTCCGCAACAGTGAGAAGACCATCGCCGGCGGAGGCTCCGGCTTCGGTTCAATGGCGAGGCAACCAGGTTTCCTATCGCTGTGATGCCACGCAGGTCACCACCATTGACTTTGACCGCAACAAGATCCGAGGCTTGGCTATGGCACTCAGCAAGAAGCCGACGAGATCTCCATGTCCCTGGACAAAAGCCTGGTCAATACCGAAGTACTCTATGAACAACCCTTTGACATGAATGACAGCTTCGAGGACATCCTCAACGACTTCATCGAAAAGAGCACGGCTGCATAAATGCCGTCACCACACCTTCAGGTGTGGTGGGCATGGTAGAATGGATAGGCAGTGATGATCGGTTCAGACGCAGATGAATTATGATGCTGCGTATTCCCTCGGCAAAGAATGGACTGCATCTGATGAATGCAACATGAGCTCATAACTCATTATAAAAGCTCGTCAGTCGCCTCCATCCTCGTCCACCGCATTACCGCAATTTCTATCACACATTCGTTGCTAAACGCAGGATTCAATCTTACGCTTCTCTGATACTTGCCATAATGGCATGATAATGTATTTTAAAGTCGCTTGCTCACCCATAAGGACTGCGGCCGTCCAGCAGGACTGCGGCAGACCTATGGGTACAGGCGGATAAGGATCTAAGCGGTTTTGAAATTCTGCCATGCCCACTGCACCTGAAGAAAATCCCCTACAAAAAAGACCTGAGCAGCAGGCGGCTGCCTGCTGCTCCCAAGAAACGATATGAGAAGTGGAGATGATGATCTCGTTCATTGGCACCTGGAGCAAAGCGCTCAGTGCATAGAGGTTATCTACACTGGGAAGGCTCTGCCCCCGCTGCCATTTATAGATGGCTTGCGGCTCCTCAAATCCGAAATAATGTTGGAGATCTCGGACTGTCAGGCCGCGATCCTTCCGGAGCCGGCAGATATTTGCTCCGGTAGCCACAGGATCGATGACAGGAAACTGAATCATGGACATATGGATCGCCTCCATTCATCATTATGAAATGATCTTCGTCATTTGTAATATGATTGTTATACAGGAGGGCGCTATTGGATCCTCATCGACCAGTTCTATCTATTAGCATAGTATCTAGCTGATCAACTCTTCATGATATGTACACTTTCGCGAAGAATATGTTCTGAAATAGCAAGCGATCTTTGCCATTTGTAATGAGATTGTTATAGAGGAGTCGTGTGCGGAAGCGGGATCAGACGCGGTTCCTGGCGGCCTTGGAGGAGTTACCGAAAAAGATGTTACTGCTGGGCCATACAAACTATCTGGATACCTGCTATGCACTCTGGGACAATCTGCACCAAGACGAAAAGAGGGAGGTGTTCGACTGTGACGCAGTTGTTCCATTGGACAAGCTCAGTAAGAAAGCCCGGCGGGAATACCACGCGAAACAGCGTGGCTCCTGGTACGGGAGTCAACCCAATCACCCGAACCGTACAGAGCAGGAAGACTTATGACAGAGCAAGAGTTAAGCAAACAGATCGCAGAGATATTGGAAGCTACTAAGCAAGAGACTGGTTGTAATCGGCGCTCCGGGCGCCAATATCGCCGCATGCAGAGCGTCAAACACTCAGATCATACCCTGTTTCTCATCCAGCACAGCAGGTATGCACCGAACATGGGGTATATCATGGGTGACTATGAAGGATTGAAAACCTTACTCCACTCCGGATTGCACATTCAGTACATGAAGTCCAGTGCCCGTCAACAGTATCTGAAGCGAAAGGCCAATCGCAAAGTTCGGAAATATCGCGGACTACCAAAGAAAGGAAATCAGTATCGCAAAGTATTCGAATATTGGTGGACACTCTACTGAAATAAGAAGAGAAGCCGGCTCGGTGATCCGAGCCGGCTATTCTCATATTTTGGGGTGATGACAGGCTGTTAACGTCTCATCTGCTTTAATTGATGGAATGTGTGATACATGATATAATCAGCGGGAAGAGGCAATTCCTTACACACATAACCTGGCCATCGCTCATTGAGCTCATTTGTTTGAGCGATGAAATGAGCGATGGAAAATGCCGAATAAGCGTGTCTATAATTGAGCAATTTACGAAAGGAGGCCACCGAGGTATGAAGCAACGCACCTATATCGCAATCGATCTCAAGAGTTTCTACGCTTCGGTGGAGTGCCGGGAACGTGGTCTTGACCCTATGGATACCAATCTGGTCGTGGCGGATGAAAGCCGTACAGACAAAACCATCTGTTTGGCCGTTACACCTACACTAAAATCCTATGGTATCTCCGGACGCGGAAGGCTCTTTGAGGTCAGGCAGCGTGTAAAAGAAGCAAATGCAAAGAGGAGACAGACAGCTCCAGGCAGATTACTGGAGGGCAAATCCCACCTCTTTTCTGAGTTGCAAGAAAACCCGAACCTGGAGATTGACTTTATTATTGCGCCACCCCAGATGGCTTATTATATGGAGTACAGCACCCGAATTTACCAAGTCTACCTGAAATATATCGCCCCGGAGGACATCGTAGTCTACTCTATCGACGAGGTGTTCATGGATGTGACCGACTATCTTGCCACCTATAAGCTTTCAGCCCATGAACTTGCAAAGAAGATTATTCTGGATGTCATTGAGACAACTGGCATCACAGCCACAGCGGGAATCGGCACCAATCTCTACCTATGTAAAGTAGCAATGGACATCGTGGCAAAGCATATCCCTGCGGATGAAAACGGAGTACGCATCGCCGAACTGGACGAACTGACCTATCGGAAGACTATGTGGGCACATCGACCGCTCACGGACTTCTGGCGAGTAGGCCGTGGATACGCAAAGAAGCTGGAAGAGCACGGGATGTTCACCATGGGAGATGTAGCGCGGATGTCCGAGTACAACGAGGACTTGCTGTACCAGCTCTTCGGGAAAAATGCTGAACTGCTTATTGACCATGCCTGGGGATGGGAACCTTGTACTATTAAAGCAATCAAGGCCTACCGCCCAAGCTCAAACAGCCTCGGCTCTGGACAAGTCCTACAGTGTCCATACACTGCCGAGAAGGCGCGGCTGGTTCTGAGGGAAATGTCTGAGCTGCTGGCACTGGATCTGGTAAGCAAAAAATTGGTGACAGATCAGATTGTTCTGACAGTAGGTTACGATATCGAAAACCTGACAGATCCTGCTCGACGGCAGCGGTATCACGGCCCAGTGATAAAAGATCATTATGGGCGGGCGATTCCCAAACATGCTCATGGCACCGAGCGTCTGGATTTCTATACTTCATCTACCAAGAAAATAATGAGTGCTGCTTCAGCACTCTATGACCGAATTATTGATACGGACCTGCTGGTGCGACGCCTGAACATCGTTGCTGGCCATGTGCTCCCCGAAAATGAGGTGCCAAGCAGCGAGGTGGGCGGCGAGCAGATGGATCTTTTCACTGATTATGACGCCATTGAATCGCAGCGCAAGCAGGAGCAGATAGAACTGGATCGGGAGCGAAAGATGCAGGAAACCATGCTGGCCATCAAGAATAAATTCGGGAAGAACGCAATTTTGAAAGGTATGAATCTGGAGGAGGGTGCGACCGCCAAGGACCGTAATCAGCAGATTGGAGGCCATAGGGCGTAGACGGCCGATAAAAGGGTGTAGTATATGAGCAAAAGTGAAATTACGAAAAATGTGATGAAGAATACAGCAAACATGGTCTTGCAGGATGCGCTGGACATCTTGGAAGCTGATGACGGTAAGTCGTTTGACGAGAAGCGAGATGCTGTCATCAAACTGCTCACACAGAAGGGCGATACAGAATTGTCCCGACTTCTATCGGAACATACTATTGCAGATAAAACTGGAGTGGAGATTAAGACCGACTTTTGGAAGCCAGGCACTGTTATACCTGCTGGTGATACGGTTTATCTCAGACCTGTGGAGTCCAATGACCGCGATCCCTTTCTCACCATTCAGAGAGCAAGCCCACTGGTACAATCAATGGAGGACAAGGATTCGTTCCTAGACCTTGTCTGGCGTGAGCACAACGAGGATAAGTGCTTGATGCTGTCTATTGTCAAGGATGGGGAATATATCGGGTACTGTGGAATCAAGAATATCGCTCAACCCGTATGGGAAATCGCTATTGAACTGCTTCCGGAGTGGACGAGACATGGAATTGGATATGTGACTCTCTCCGCTATGCTCAATGAAATGAGATCCCGCTTGGGTGTCACAAAGTATATCGTTAGAATTGAGCCGGCGAATTTGGCCAGCCAGAAATTATTTAAAAACTTGGTGCAAGGCCCTGCGGCATTGCGGATCTGTGGTTCCAGGAAGAGACCACCATCAAACGATGTGAAGAGTCCGGATTGCACCTAATTGATAACAATATGATTGAGGTTGCAAAGAAATTTCATGTAGAGCCCCGGCAACTGCTGAGTCATGTGCTAGAATACGAACTGATATGGGATAGAAAAGAGGGCGCTGATGGATCCGTATGAGGATATTATCAATCTACCACACCATGTTTCTCCAAAACGACCGCAGATGTCCATGCAGGATCGTGCAGCACAGTTTTCTCCTTTTGCGGCACTCACAGGCTATGAAGATGCAATCAAGGAAACAGGTCGTCTGACTGATGTGAAAATTGAGCTTAGCGATGAAGATCGAGAGCTGTTGGATCAAAAGCAACAGTATCTCCAGGAGCACAAAGGCGACCGCCCGGAAATTACCATTACTTACTTTGTTCCAGACGAGAAGAAGTCCGGTGGAGCCTATATCAGTATATCGGGCCGAATGAAGCGAGTTGATGAATATGCGCGGCAATTTGTGCTGACGGATGGGAAGAAAATCCCGCTGGATGACATTATAGATATCCGAAGCGATTGCTTTCATGGAACTCTGTAATTGGTGACAATTACTTCGTTATCGCAACAATAAGATAGTCGAGTACCTTGGAGGATGGATATGAATAAAACACGTTTGAGCCAGCTATTTAACAATTACATAGAGAAGTTCGAGTATATCAATAATCCGGATTTCAATGAGACCTATAAGTGGGCCGTAGTGGAGCAGTATCGGGAGTCATTCAATTTGGATGCGCCGGACCTTTCTGCAATGCTCTATGAAGTCTGGAAAATCAGCGAGAACCTCATTGACAGTGCCAATCAGCAGCCATTCTACGCCTTAGTCACCTATGCCAAGGAGGAACCGGAAACTGTCCGGAACATGTTCCGGGAACTCTTTGCGGACGATGGCGGAGATCTTTCTTTGCGTCAGGCGAAAATCTATGCCTTCATCCAGAAAAGCGAAGAACTGAAGGCCAAATATGCCCCGGGAAGCTGGCGCTATACCAACGATCAGCGGTCCGTGATGGCGTACCTGTTCTTCCACGACCCAGAGCACAACTACCTCTATAAGTCCACCCAGGCGCATGAGTTTGCCGACTGTGTAGACTTCCTGGATGACTGGGGCTCCGGTGCCAACTTCAAACTGGATGTGTATTACCGGATGTGCGATGAGCTGGTAACCGCTATGAAGGAGTTCCCGGTTCTGATCCAGACACACATGAGCCGCTATGAGGATGCGAAAGAACAGCTCTATGAAGACTCCGGCCTCCATGTCTTGGCCTTCGATATGATTTATTCTTCTCAGGTCTATAACCTCTACGATGGAATCCAATACAGTCATCCAAAAGGGGCAGATAAGAAACTCTACCGTGAGCGAGTCGAAAAAGCATTGGCCCTGAAGGAAGCCTATGAGCAAGCACGAGCGGACTTTGAACGTCTAGAGGAACTTCGGGTAACAATTCTATCTCACTTGCGGGTTGGCTCAAGCATCATCCACAAGGTGTATGGGAAAGGTAAGATTGTATCTTTGGATGGCCCGTCTGTGTCTGTACAGTTCCAGACGCAGCCGGAGCCGAAGAAATTCATGCTCATTTCTTCGCTTGGCGGTGGATTCCTGAAGACAGGCACAGATGATGACCTCTTAATCCAGGCAAACGCCAAACTCCTCCAGATGGAGGAGAGTCTGGAGCGCCGCCGGAAAAGCGCCGAGGCCGCTTTGGAACCATATCTCCAGTACCTATAAAATAGAAGACCGCTATTTCTTGAATTGCGATATACTACCGGCTATAGTGCGCTTTTCAATCAACCAGTAAAAAACATGCCGCAGAGATGAACTCTCTGCGGCATATCTTTTATGTAGAAACTGATTGAGTGTCACTATTTCATCGATTGAGTCTATCTCATTCGATTTGGAATGTAAAGTCAGCGAATCAGCTACAGGAGTGCCTGGTTGTCTTTCAGCCACTCTTCCCGTATAATAAATAGAAAGGAAATGTTATTGGAAAGGGGGACAAGGGTAATGAATGAGGAGCAGATGGTAGCAGAGGTGCTACATGGCGAAGCAGGTACGGATAGTTCCCGGTATGCGCTTTACGAGAACGGAACCTACATGGTCATATCAAAGTTTGCATATCTCATCGGCGTCCCTACTCGCATTTTTGTAAATGAGTATGAGCCGCCGAAAATGGAATGGTACGAGAAACTCCAGCAGGACAAAAATGCCCGTGTTATTCGAAACCTGTGTATGCTGCGCACAGCCCTTGAGCGCAACTACAAGAATATTTATCAGGCGATGCGTTACGATATGAAGAGCCTCATCAGTATGCCGGAATACATACCCAGGGAGTGTATCGACCAGCTGTCTATAGATGGCATCTCCATCTATCGAGCTAACGCTCAACCGATCCAGTACATCATCAACATCAATGGTCACATAAACAATCGGATTAACAACTGTAAGAGTTTGTTCCCTATCTGGCTCAATTGGGACTATATCCGGCAGCTCTTTATCATGCCAGGCGGCACGACGGAAAAGGGTGCCAAAATAGCTGCTGCTGATTATTATGCCCACAAGGAGATCTACCCCTATCAGGTCTACATGAACTGGTCTGCCCCTGCCGATGTTGGCAACATTCTGTTCAACGATAAGAAATTCGTCAGACTCCTCTATGAGCACCACGAGGATTACTTTACCGACATGAGCAAGGTAACTGATGCTGGGCTCATTGCCAAGAATGGCATCTACGACTTCCTGGAACGGAGTAATCGGACAGCGATTGTCGTAGACTGTGAAAACGCAGATCCCTACAAACTCTATGCTACCCTAAACAATCTGGATCAGGCAGCACTCCTGGGGAAAATCAGCAAAATCATTCTCTATGACGATATCCACACCACAGCAGCCTGGAGCATTTTAGAGAAGTTCACCCAAATTCCCATTGAGCATAATATGATTGAACGTATCAAGGAGAACAAATCTCTGGTGGATATACGGCTTACCACCGGAACTTGCCGTGAATTTTTCCAGAACGAGACAGACTCCTTCATACTGGCCTCCAGCGATTCGGACTACTGGGGGGTTAATCTCTGCCATGCCAGAGGCACACTTCCTGGTCTTGGTGGAGTCGAACAAGTGTGGCCCGGATATCAAGCGAGCCATGATAGATGCCGGCATTACATATTGCTACATGGATGACTTCTGCACCGGAAACAGTGACGATATCCGCATCCAGGCAGTTCTAAATGAAGTCAGGAAACGCTTGGATGAAGCTGTCCATTTCAATATCCAGGAGCTGCTTCAAGAGGCCATCCGACATACCAGGGCGGAGCTCTCCACCAGCGAGCAGGCTCAGTTTTACAATCGATATATCAAACCTATACGCTTGAATGTGGACATAGAAGGTAATGTGGGAGTCATGCTTGGCCCACTCTAAGGCCAACTATAGATTGGAGGCATCTCACTATGAGCACCGAATATCAGTTCTCAGATCTTAAACTCACTGAGAAAAGCCGAAGATTTAATGAAGCTGTACAACAAATCCGAAATCAGTGTATTCAGAAGGTTCACGACCTTACAGATGATCCTGAATTGGAAAATGCCAAGGAGTTTATCTTGGACAATCTCCAATACCATAATCCCTTTGTTGCATGGTATCCAGACGAGGAGGCTTTTGTCATAGGAACCTGTACAATGAATGAATTCCACTGGCGCCACGATAACGGATTTTCCAACATAGTCTCAGTTCAGGATTTTCAAAAGGAGCACCCACATCTAACCATAGTGGATGAGTACGGTCAGCCAATTGCAATCGATGAACTTGAGCAGTTAATTCAAACACGTAATCAGAAGTGAGTGATCTTTTTCACGTGGATATGAGTGCGTCCATCATTCGTTCTCCACGTTAACGGGAAGGCAGGCCAAACGCCTACATTGGGTGTTTGGCCTGCCTTTCTTCAATCGCCTTGCAAACTCTCAAACGGAGCAAATATATCCTGCATGGCGTGTTTCATGTTCGGGTCTTCTTCTGCTATAAATCATCTGCGTACATACAGAGATTCCAATGCTGCTGCCTGCTGTATAGATTCTTGAACTGCCGACATGATAATTGGCTCAGTCTTTTCTGGATCATGTAGTAAGTAGGAGATCAGTTGAATGCATCCAATGGCATACGGAAGTGTGTGAGCTTCAGGAAACAGATACATTACCTTTTGGCAAACAGTTACAAACCAATCTTCTGCGCTACACTTTTTGAGCAGTTTTTGCTGCTCATCAGTAAAACCGCGTCGCGCACCCAAACCGTTTCGAACATAACGTGCGAAGTCGGCGGCCTCCTTCTGGGGAATTCCGCGATCAGCAAGATAGCGGTATACATCTTCCCGACACATGATAAGTTGTTCAGAGGCTATCGTGCCATGCCCAAGGAGTGGTTTCTGATTGCTGTCCCATAGGTCCGTAGAATGGCTCATACTGTGATATCTGCTAAGGCCTCGAAGATCATGAACGTCTAAAAGTTCCAGCGGCTCAGAAAAGGACTTCGCTCCCCCAATACCAGCGAGCCTGCACGCACCCTCTACTGCTGACACGGCATCACCAGGGCGGCATGAGCGAATCTCGTTAAAAACAGCAGGGTCATCCAGAGAAAAGTATCAGCCGAGATCCCGGTACTTTGGGCACACTCCTCCAAGACATCCAGTAGATTTGATGTGAGCAACATGAGATTTGGCGTGTCAGAAATGTGATAGTCCAAGTCAAGTTCAGAGAAATCATGGGTATGAATGATTGGGAGACCATCTGTTTCTGGGAGGAGAAAGAGCCTGTATAGCGAAGAATTCTTAGGTGCCGTTTCTCCATTGCTAAGTATCCTACTATAGAATAGACCGTTCGTTTTCAAACGCGCACTGTCGTCGTCATTGCATTCTTCAAGATACTGATTGGCGATGCCGTCAGCCAGCTGAACATCTTCAATGCTACGATTCTTATAGTGCAAGCGAGTGAGATTGTTCCCCCAACATTGGGTAAGATGATCTATCGCAATTTGAAATCCGGATTGAGGTAGCCGTATTTCTACTGAGAGAAGGCTAGATTTTCCACTAATCTCCGCAGGGAGGTACAATAGATCCTGCCCGCAGGTGGAAATAGTACGTGGCAGTGGGTTGATGCCTGTAATACCCAACAGATAGAGGATGAAATAACTGTTCCATGTACCGGCTAGAAACATGGGATACTGCTTGATTGGCAGGACTGTTCGAATCTCCTGCATCAGTTGAATCAATCCAGCCGCGCGCGCATAATGAATATCATCAAGTTCCTGGCCAAGTCGTTCCTGGATAGAACGCGGAACATTGTGGCCATACTGCTGCAAAAGAGCATTCTCCACATCTAAACGAAGTGCTGCCATGGCAGTTTCATGAAGTTGTTCCTGGCCGCGATCCAGGAGTTCCCCAAGAGGCGCGATAGGCTCGATTTGGTCATAGATCCATTGTTGGTTACATCCGATAGCCTTTTCTATAATTTCACGCTCTTCAGGAAGGATATACAGTTCGCGGAAATTTTCTATCAGCTCCGAGGGGGTTTGGTAGGGGGTTGCCGATTCTGCCTTGCCCCAATACTGGGTGATTGCGCAATAGGCATGATGATCCTCATACTCACACTTATCATCCACAGTTGCGTTTTGAACTGCGCAAGCGGGAATTCCTCCAAAACAAGAGATCCGACACAGCTGCGAAGTGACATCATATGGTTCAACTGGAAGCTCGATGTAGTCATAGAATTGTGCAATTTTCTTCAGGTAGCTGTCGCTTCTTCGGAGTTTAATGGCCCGCATAAGCTGTCCATTGCGAGCACTGGCACCAATGAGTAAGCCTTTGCGATGCGCTTCTATCTGCTCACGTGTGATATACCGCCCCATAGGGTTATCCTGATTGCCAAGAAGACCGAGCAAAGTAAAGATATTCTTTCGACCCTCCAGATTCTTAGCTAGTAGCGTAACTTCATAGCGATCCTCTCGATCCACACAATCTAATGTAAGTCCATAAATCAAGCCAATCCCATGTTTTTGTGTCTCTTTTTCAGCAATTAGATATCCTTGGACAGTGTTGCGGTCAGTAATTGCCACCGCTGCACAGCCATTGGCCGCACAGGTTGCTATCATCCGTTCTATACTTTGGAAGGAGAGCGTTTCAGAGTATCTTGTATCCGTATGTAGCTCAATCCAGTTCATTTTCATGCCTCATCTCCAATAATTGATTGAGTTTCCACTGAAGTTCAGCCCGATCCCAGCAGGAGTGCTTAGCGTCATGGTATAGCTGATTGATTAAGGTCAGGATATCCTCACTTGGTGTTGACTCACGAAGTACCTGCCTTCGTTTCGCTACTTGGTTATATTTACTCCATCGACAGCGAAGCAAATGAAGTTGCTGCATTTGCCATTCATCCTGTGGTTTTTTAGACTCCCTACCCAACAGCACAGACAGAATCTCTACCTGTTCCAATAGAAATTGAAGCAGACGGCCTCGATGCTCTGCTTCAACTCGATCCACGCAGTACAAAAGCTGGCCAAATTGGTCCAGCAAGTCTACTGCGTTAATCATGTCTTGAAGTTGCTCTGCCTGTTGCTGAGGGTCAAATCGCAAGGTGCAATCTATGCGTTCCATAATCTTGTTCTTACGAGACATCAGATCTTTACACTGCTCCCCTGGAGGACTTTCTTGGGGAATGCCCAGAAAGACCCTTGAATGCCTGTATTCAGGAGCAAAAGAGAATACCTGTTTACCTTGGCAGATCCTACTGAACATCGGCTGGTCACAATATGCTAAGATGACCGCCTCATCTGTCTCATCCAACTTTTCCTTTTCGATTCCAAACATATCAGCCAGTTCAGCTTTTCTCGCATTCGGAATCGACTTAGTTCCGTTCTCCCATGCTGAAAACATCTGCCGGGAAACGTGTAATTCACGAGCTACCATGCTTTGAGAGTAATTGCATCGACTCCTGATGTAATAAAGGGCTGTTCTCATTGTTGATCCTCATTTCCGGATGCGCGCTCATCCTGAAGATATGCTACGAAAGGTTGACAACACTCGTCAAGACGCAACCTAATAGAAATTCCGCATTTTGATGTGTAAATAATATACAATCGTAGGTGTACTATAATCAGGACAGCACCCAATAATTTAATTCTGTCCTGAGAGCGTACAACACAGTAATAGGCAGGGCCATATCTCCAAACTGAGGAGATATGGCCCTGCTGCATTAGATCCTCGTACTTAATCCGACCAGGTTATCAGTCTCGATCCCTACGAGGTACCAGTCGCTGGACATCTCAATGCGAGTTGGTACCCAGCGTCCATCTATCTGCACATCGAGGCACTGGCCGCAATGCAGCCCACCATAGTAGTCGTCAAAGTCGAATCGTATATCAAAGCGATCCGTCTCTTTGCTATAGACCAGTACGCCGTAGCGCTGTCTTATGGACATAAAGCTCCCTCCTGATCGCTTTTGGGCATGTAGTTCTCTTCAAACTCCTGCTTGGCAACCCATTCCGGCAGTTCAAAGATACGAGCGGAGTGCAGTTCCAATGCGTACAGCTCGCGCTCTCTCTTGGTGTGTAGCCATGGGGTGTCTGCCTCTACCCAGGCAAGAAGTGCTTGGTAGAACTCTTCCTCACCACTCTTCTGAATGAGCCGGTGCATAGCTGCCTCCCACACCGATATCTCAATGTCTCCGATCTCAGTCTGTGCACCAAAGCGATAGTCACTATGTTTGCGCCCGTATGCACCTATGGATGTTTTTGACCGGCCTGTGCCATGGAGATATCGAAGATCCTGGAAGGTTGCGGACTCCGGGATGTGTTCGAGGTTATCGATTGTGATGTGCTTCATATGGCACACCTCCGGTCATGATTGATTTCGGAATGCGGCCATCATGTCACCAAGGTCGGGATCGGCTGCCGGTTCATCCGGCTCAGCAGCCGTCAAACTGGTGCCGAGGGTGTCATCCGACTGCATCTCCAAGATGACCTCACGGATCATCTTCTTCAACGACTCCTTATCATATTCCTGTTCGGCATTTGGACAGCTGATGAAGTGAAGGATCGCATTGACGACCAGATCAGTCATGTTTCGAGGCCTGGCCCGGAGAATCTCCAGTACCTTTCGATGCCGGAAGTCAAAGTCATTGAACTGAAGCGAGATCCGGGGCCGATGATTATTGGCGGCCATGTGCAGCCACCTCACTCTTATAGAGCAGCTCATATCCGTTTGCGTTGGCATGAATGTCCTCAATAAAGATGGGGAAACAGATCTTGTCGCTACGCTCAATGATGCTGCGAAGCAATATAGATCCACCGCCAGCAAAGATGCACTTGCTTACCTTGAGATCGATCCCTCGCTCACCGAGGAAGTTGCACAGTTCCGTGAGGAATTGATTGACCATCTTCCGAATGAGAATCTGGGCCTCACCCGGCAAGATTGTAGGTTCGCCCTGGATTACCTCGTCAATATCGCAGTCTTCAAGATGGAGGGCATACTGGGCATTGCACTGACTGAAGATACTGTTATAGAGCGTGATGACTCCCTGTTCAAAACTCTCAACTACAGCCAGGTCAGGCCTACCATAGCGAAGCTTCAAAACATCCACCGTGTACCCGCCGATGTCGATGATATAGGAAGATGCGTGTCTCTTGAGGTCAGTGAAACGTGTCGCTGCGGCGGCCAGTGCCTGCGTATAGCTTACTACTTGGTTGACTTTGATAGAGTAATAGCGATCGTTGTACTCAAAGTCTACCACCTCGCGTTTGCGCAGGAAGTACTGCTCAAACCGGCTGTGCAACTGACCGTAATGGGCCGGCGGCAGCCCAACCAGAAGCGTGATATCCACAACCTCATCCGGCTCCATGATGCCTGCTCGCTCAAGTTCTTTGGCGATTGCGAACAGTGTAAGGACATAGAATCGCTCATCCTCCGTTTTATCACGGAGATAGGAGATACGCTTTTCTGTCAACGAATAGTATTTCCCATCCCAGAAAATACAGTCCGTCTTGATTCCCGGCCTGTTTTCAGACTCTACCAAGCCGGAAGTAAAAATGAGATTCGGTGTTTTGATGCTCTTATTCCCATGGTCCACAGAAATAATCATACGATGGCCTCCTCGCTATTTTGATTTCTACTCCTATTTACGCAAGTCGTCATCAAGTAACAACATAAAAAATAGACAGGGGCAGTGATAACCACCACATGCCCCTGCCTGTATGATTTATCCTTGTAGCAGAGCGCGGAGACGGAGGAAGCTCTTCTCAATGGAACGGTAGATGACAGACGGGTGCCTGCCCTCAGTCTTTGCGATTTGCATGCAATCCATATCTTCCAGGAGCATCATAATTCGGCGCCGCTGGATCGGAGTCAGTTGACTAATCGCCTCATATAGACGCTTCGACTCATCCTGACGAATAATCTCATCATTGACGGGATCATCATTTTCCAGACCAGACAGCATACCCGTTTCCAAGTCGTCCAGTGTAGCACCACTGTGATGATACGCGATCTTCTTTCGCTGACGATCCTCTTCCCGCCGCAATTCAAGCCACTCCTCGTAGACTTCATCGCTGACGGGCACAACCTGCTCAACTCCGTAATAATCCTTAATTTTAATCGTTTTCATAGTACCTCCAAGCTGTTCGTTTTTTTCGGTCGAACAGCTTGAAGGCGGGCCACGAGCCCGATTCCATGTAGCACACATTGGCTATGCCCCCAAATTTGGGCAACAAAAAAGCCGGGTCGATGCATTGTGCATCGACTCGGCTCATGTTCCCGGATTGGCTGAATGAGGGCATAAAAAAAGGGCCCTTGGTGTGAAACCAAGGAGCCCATACGCCCTCCAGCATAGTCAATTATACAGACTTAAAATATCATCATCAATGCCAGTTGAATCCCTTTTCTACCTCCAATTCACTGCCATTTGTTCTATCAAATGACTCCCACTTTCTCTCTCATTCTTACTCTCATCGCCGCTGGGGGTGCGGTCTTGCCGCAGTTGCTCCTTGAGAATCAGATCCGGGATCACCACGCACCAGAGGTATGCCGCGTACATACGCACAGCCTTTTTGATATGGCGATAGTAGGTGGATGAAGCGATGCCCAGTGTCAAGAAGGCATCCTCATTTGTCTTGCAGTAAGCATTGAAATACCTGCCGGAGAGAATCCTGTAGTACAGGTCCCCATGCCTGGGGTCATCCTTCACAAGCAGCAACGCGGTTTCCAAAATGGAGAGTAGCTGCATGGAGTGCCCCATATCGGCCAGGCGCCCTGCAATGCGCTGGCGGTCTGCATCCCGGTCATAGTCGATGGCCAAATTTATAAAATCCGAGATCGACTGCCTACGGCCGGCATAGCATTCTTCCTCAAGCTCATCGATGCCCTGGGCAGCACTGTGTAACATAGGGCCATAGGTGCGAAGCAATGTCTCACTCTTCTTGACCTCATCGTCTGTTACATTCTGTAAGATGTCAAACTTCTGGAGATAAAGCGTAAATTTATCCAAGTTGGATCCCTCCCTGTACTCACTGGTAGAAGTTGAAAGAGCAGGCCACGACAGCGTCCACCTCATGCGCATCATTCAGTACACGCTTGCGCCCTTCAAACTCTTCACTCGAATCCGGCCGAAAGATGTACAACACAGGCTGCTTGCCGCACATGCGTACCACAAGATCTCCGTCTTTGGGGGAAATACCGTTCGTGCAGAGGAGAAGTGTTCCGTCTGTAATGCCCAGGTCGCGGAATCGATGCCCGAAACCTCGAAGCAGGAAAACTGTTCCCTCAAGGCAGTGGGCAAATCCGTCAATCATCAGAGTCTGATCCTTCGTAGACATTGTATACTTCATTGCTTCTGAGCAAGCGTTAGCAATCATGATAGTCTCCTCCTTCACTGATACATGACAGATGGCATTTTGTATTCTACCTCGCGATGTGAGGGAATCTTCAACGAACTTCCCAGGGAAGCGAAATTGATCGCCTTTGTCCCAAAGCGCCGCCTGATATCTTCGACAGTACGCTCCAAAGCGAGCCGACGATTGTGACGTGTAAAATCCGTCCACAGATCTAGTTGAATCGGTGTGCTGGCCGGTACGAGATCAATAGCACTGATGGTCAATGACCGGATATGATTGTTCCAGATGTACCTGCGATGGAAAAGCTGGATGCCAGCCTCCGTAAGTTCCAGAAAACTCTGAGTGGGAAATGGCAGACGCGTTTGGTACTCCCGGTGGTGGAGTGTGTTATCTCGCACACAGATACGCACGCCACCGGCAGCCAGTTTGGTATCTCGCAGTTTTTTTCCAATCTCCTGGCTCAGCTCCAGAAGTACCTGCCGCACTTCCAATTCGCTGACCAAGTCCGAAGTACAGGTGATACCATGCCCTATGCTCTTGACGACAGCTTCATAGTCACTGGGCATGACCCGCGAGTGATCTCTTCCGTTTGCATATGTCCAGAGTTTCAGACCATTTCTGCCCAGCAGCCGTTGAAGAAACTCCGGATCCGATACAGCAAGATCGCCAATCGTCCGAATGCCGTACCGAGCCAATTTCTCTGTGGTCGCCCGACCTACATAGAGAAGATCGGAGGCCGGCAGCGGCCAGACCATCTCCTGAAATGAATCCTCCGGAATTACTGTGATGGCATCCGGTTTCCGCATATCCGAGCCGAGTTTTGCAAATATTTTGTTGAAACTTACCCCAATCGATACTGTAAGCCCCGTTTCGGCCTTCACCGTCTCCCTCAGCTCATTTGCAATCTCGGCTGGTGTGCGATCCTTCAGCAGCGGAGATCCCGTCATCTCTATCCAACTCTCATCAATACCAAAAGCCTCAACATCAGGCGAATAGCGCAGATAAATGCTGCGAACAAGCTTGGAGAATTTCACATACTGGTCCATGTGGGGAGGGACAATAGTGAGCTGCGGACACTTCTGTTTCGCTTCCCAAATCACATCGCCAGTTTTCACCCCACACTTCTTTGCCAACTGGTTTTTAGCCAGTACGATGCCATGCCGCTCTTCTGTGCTGCCACAGACAGCGATGTATTTCCCCTTCAGTTCTGGATGTAATACGCATTCGATGCTCGCATAGCAGTTGTTGAGGTCACTGTGGAATACCACTCGATTGCACATAGCCATGTCCCTTCTTTTGTCAAATCATAAATTCTATAAAGTTCCTGCTTGTTCCACTTGACAACGGCGTACATTCTCCGTATAATGCAATTAAGTTCTTTCTTGTTCCACAAAGTTCCTTAAAGTTCTATCCATACAATAGCAGGTGTCCATGGGGGTTGTCAATAGAAGTTTTTGAAGACAGTGCCGTTAGGACACACACAGAAAGAGGAAAAGCTATGAAGACGATTGGCGAAAAAATCCGCGAGTGCCGGGCCCGCCTTGATATGACACAAGCTGAATTATCATCAAAGACAGGACTCACTATCCGGACCGTTTCGAAGTATGAGACGGACGCTGTCACACCACGTGGCACCAACCTACATAAGCTAGCAACTGCTCTCGGTGTATCTGAGGCCTACCTGACTAACCCCAATATTGAGGATCCCAGCTATGGACTGGACGAGGCACCGTATCTCGAAATTGCTCGGCAGCAATACGGGAAGAAAGGGGCCGATGACATGGAGGAGCTGCTTTCCGGCGTACAGACCATGTTTGCTGGGGGCGATATTCCCCAAGAGGATAAGGATCAGTTCTTCCAAGCTGTCATGCAGGCGTACCTGGAGTGTAAAGAAGAAGCCCGGAACAAATTTACACCGAAGAAGTACCGCAAGTGATCCACACCTCGGTTCCATATACAGATGCAGTACGGATTATGGGACTGCTGACTTGTTACTATGTCCGTACAGTGGAAAACTGACCTATTGTGAATTGAGGTGATGGAAATGCGGGCAGAAGACATTAAGCGTGAAGTTGCTCGGCTGAAAAGCAAATATCGGACATGCGACGCGGAAGAAATGTGTGATGCGCTGGATATCCGTGTTTCCAGGAAGCCGATGGGGACCAGTCCTAACTCATGCAAAGGATTCTTCCTGGTCCATAACAGATGTAAAAAAGCGGTAGTAAACAGTGATCTCGACGAAATGATACAGGGAGTAATTCTTCCACATGAGCTGGCACATGGCATTCTCCATGTGGATCGCAAAATCAGGACATTCCATGAACTCTCCTATCTGGACGAAACGGATCTCCTGGAGCGCGAGGCCAACATTTTCGCGGCTGAATTTCTCGTAGATGACACCACACTATTTGATGTCATGGACAGTCAGATGGACTTCTTTCATTTGGCCAGTATTTTAGCAGTGCCGCCGGAGCTCTTAGACTTCAAGCTCCGTCTGCTGAAGCAACAGGGGTATCCCGTCAATGCGCCTTATATTGCGCAGTCTAATTTCCTCAAACGGGATATCAGTAAACCGTTTGCATGATTATGGAAAACGCAGCAGAGTTTAAGGCGTATGTGGCAGTAGCCGTCTATTTCAATGAAGATGGTATCATGTTGCCTCGTGCGCTTACTTGGGAGGATGGGCACACATACCAAATTGATCGTGTGATTGACATTCGACCGGCTCATGCGGCAAAGGCCGGCGGACAGGGAGATCGATACACCGTTATGATGCGCGGACAGCGCAGGTTCCTGTTTTTCGAGCGGACATCACATCTGACGGGCAATGTCATTGGTCGATGGTTTGTGGAGCGAAAATACAGATGAGGATTTGAAGATGAAGGTAAAAACTGAACTGGTGTGCTGGATTGATAAGAAGGGAAAGATAGTCTCCTTCCACCGACTGGACGACATTGAGCCGCAAGGCTTTGAATCCAGAGAGCAGATGATGGAATGTATCCTGCGCTATGTGGAGCAGGGATACCGAATCCGATAGAGAAATGGGGTGATCATGATGTCAGATGCGGAACGGCTGCACCTCATACATATGGCACTTAAGGAACGTGGATATGCGCCCGTCAACCAGATTGTGGGTTTCATACTGACAGGTGATCCAACATACATCACGAATCACAATAATGCGCGATCAATGGCCGGCCGCATCAATCGAACGGAACTTCTGGCTGAAATTGTGTCGTATTACCTGGATGGCATTGAAACGAAATTCGCTCAGTCAAAAAATGACGGCGTGGCTTGTGTATGCGATATTTTGGAGCAACCCCCTTCACAAATGCAGTTTTAGAAAGTGAGCAATCATAAGAACAGGCCAGGTGCTGGAGCACCTGGCCTGTTCTTGTGATAAGTAGTTTTTGGTATTATAGTCGCCATCGACACGAAATGGTAAGATTGCCCTGTACTTATTAGAATTCATCTTCCTTTTTGGGGTCTAACTAAGCAGCGATCTGTGAGCAATACGCTCATGAGATGATGGGACGGCAACGCACAGGATGCCGTCTGAACAATGCGCTTTGATTTGTGAGAATACAAATCGAAGTGCTCTTTTTTTGTCCAAATTCCGTCTTTGAGGCGGGTTTGAGAATATTTTGAAAGGCGGTATTTACCAATGACAGAACAGAAAATCTTTGCAGACAATTTCAGATGTTCATTCAGTGACCCGAGCGACTTTCTTCAGTTCTTACAAGAACGTAAGGAAAACAGCCACTGGATGACTGCCCCATCAAAGAATATCGTGTTCGAATCCCTGGAAAAGGACACGCAGATGGGTGAACTGTACCTGAAACTCTATGACCATGACGGCAGGGCGGACATCATTGCAGACACAATGGAAAACACCAGCTTGCTGCTCAAGGTCAACGGCGAAACTTTCCCTGTACGTTCCTGTGCTATTAAGTCGATCCTGGAGTGTGCCCGCATTTCCGGCCATGCGCTGAACAAAGTGTCCAAGGCGGTATTCACTCAGATCCTCAACTACTGCATGGATGTTGCCTCTGGCGACAGCCTAATCAAAGTGGCGGACGATAAGGTGTCCGCTGTGCATGGTGGAGATCCCAAGGATTACGCCGTGCTGGAGATGTTGCCGTTGGTCCAGACTGTCCAGGCCATTCTGGATCGGGACTTCAAAGGAAATCACTTCCTGACGGCTAACTTCGACCACGCCATCGTGACGGCAATCTGGAGTCTGGACGGACAGGCGAATGAGCTGATGGACACCTATCGGAAGGCAGTAGCGGAAAAGGGCATCACGGAGGCGGTTTCCGCCCATCCCGGACTTCGCTTCACCACCTCTGATGTGGGTGTAAGTGCGGCCAACCTCTATCCCATCCTCTTGATCGGCGGCAGTAATCGTATCGTCCCTCTGGGCGATCCGCTGAAGTTGGATCACAAGCATGGAGCGAATCTGGATGCATTTGAGTCCGGTATGGACCTGCTCTATGCCTGCTTCAAGGAATCTATAGAGCGCCAGCAGCAACTCTTGAATGTGGATATCCGATATCCGTACACGACAATGCTCGGCGTTTTGAAGCGCATTGGGATCACGAAGAAGCTGAGCTACGAGGTTGCGGACCTATTTGCTGGTCAGAATGGAGAGGAAACTGGCTGCAATGCATATCAGCTGTATCTAGCCATGTCTGATGTCATTTTCCTGGCTCAGTGTGAAGGTGCTAGCGGTACGCGCATTGCACAACTGGAGGAAAATGTCGCTCGTGCCTTGCGTATCAACTGGCATGAGTTTGACCGTCCCGGCGACTTTAAGTGGTGAGCGTTATGGGAACATATCAGATTCCGCTCATCTGGCAGGTCTATGGCAAGGTCACAGTCGAGGCGGCATCACTCCGGGAGGCAGTCGATTATGCGCTTGGACCTGAGTGTCCGCTCCCCGAAGGGGATTATCTGGACGAATCGGTCATGGTAGATGAGGCTGTTCTGGAACTGGACTGCCCGGAGTTCATCGAAGAGTACTGTGCTGTTAAACAGTCTGACAGCACAAAGACCACTATGGTAGAAGGGAGAGTATGAATGTCCGAGTGGGCGAGTGGAATCGTGGATGTGACAGGAACGAAATCCGCGATCGAGCAATTTCTCAAAAGGTTCCTCTATGAAGAGGATAAGGAAGGCGCAGAACCGCGCAACCGATATTTTGCTCGGAGCGTGCTCTATGAGAGTCGTAACAGGATCCAGGAAGAGCTTGACAGTATCTTCTTGGATGCGCGTGAAGACGAAGAGCGAGCGTATCGGATCTATCCGGAATTTGCATGGTCTGCGGCTTATTGTCTTTCAGGCCCCTACACCACGGAGTATCCCGAAAAGTGTGTCGGATTGACATCTGCCTGCGCAGAAGACCAGGTCGATGTCATCATTCGCACAAAAGCCACATCGGGATGGTTTCAGGAGCTGATTCAATGTAACCGGATGGGTGCCATCATATGCCAAGCGGAAACACTGCACAATGCTCGCTGCAAGAACTGTGGTGAGATCGAGTCCATGGCAGACTTTGAGACGCTGGCAGACTTGGAGTGTTCCGAATGCGGCGGCACCGAATTTGAGCTAAGTGAGGAGATATAACTATGGCATTGGATTTGAATTACAAGCCGATTGCTCTTGTGGATACCTCAACCCTAACAGAGCAAGAGTGGCTAGCATGGCGGAAGAAGGGAATTGGCGGCAGTGATGTCGCCGCCGCCCTTCACATGTCCCCGTACAAAACTGCACGAGATCTCTACTTCGATAAAATCGGTGTGGAGTCCACTATTCCGCAACCGGATAGGTCGATCACCTTCTCCATTGGACACCTCCTGGAGGATGTCGTTGCACAGATATTCTCGGCGAAGACCGGCTTTAGCGTGTACCGCGATCCGATGATGTACCAGCATCCGCTTTTCCCATTCATGCTGGCCGATGTGGATCGCTTTGTCATCTTACCTGACGGGAAACGAGCCATCTTGGAGTGCAAAACGGCGCATTACAATATGCGCTTCGCGTGGATGAATGGCAGTGTGCCGCGTCATTATGAGCTCCAGGTGCGACACTACATGAGCGTGATGAACATTGATGTGGCGTATATCGCCTGCCTGTTTTCCAACCATGAGGATGATTTTGTCTGGCAGCGGATTGACCGGGACCTTGAAGACGAAGAAAACACGATTGGACTCCTGGAGTCTTTCTGGAAGGACAATGTGTGTGCCCAGAAGGAGCCGCCGCTGGTGGAGAAGCCGGATCTCGTCCTTGAGACGATTGCCAACTTCAGTGCCCAGGCTGATAAGAGCCTTCCTGCATTGAATCTCGATGCCCAGCTCGCTGGTGCCCTTGAGCAGATCTTCCAGTGGAAGGAAGAGAAAACCGAACTGGATCGCAAATCTCGCCAGTTAGACGGCAAGATCAAGAGCGCATATGCGCCCATCGTTGAGTTGATGGGTGCTACTTGCACCGCCTCATGTGATACTGGTGATGGTACTCGCTTCTTTGTCAGCTACAATCCAAATTATCGTGAGGTCATCCCCAAAGATCAGCTTTCTCAACTCAGAGCACAGTATCCTGAAATTTACCGCGACTTCGTGGAGAACAAGGTATACCGCACCTTTGAGATAAGAAAGACTGCTTGCTGAGGTGGATGTCATGGCAAAGAGGATTCAATTTGACACGCCGGAGGCAAAGCAATTCACCAAAGTATTTACACAGCTGTGCAGGCGTCATAGTGCTTGGGACATCTGGTCCGACTACATCACTCTGACAGCGTGCTCCATCTCCGTCATGGTAGATCATGACCCCAAACGGTTCAACGAACGGGGTCAACTGCTACAGGAGATCGCAGACAAATATCAGGATGACGAAATTGGTCACTTTGACGCTATGAACGAGATCATGATGGGCAGCATGACAAGGAACCCGAAGCAGGACTTCCTCGGCAGACTTTATATGGCCTTGGATTTCGGTGCCGCATGGCATGGACAATATTTTACACCCTGGATTGTCGCCTGCATGATAGCGAAAATGTCATTAGCAGGGAAAATCGAAGAGATGGATAGAAAGCCATACTTATCAGTATGTGATAATGCCTGTGGCTCAGGTTGTCTCCTAATCGCGTCTGCTGCCGCTTACATCGACATGGCAAAGGAGAATGGCAGATATGACCGGGACCTGCTCTTTGTGGCACAGGATCTTGATCCGGTCGTTGCCAAGATGTGCTATATCCAGCTCTCACTTCTCGGATGTGCAGGTTATGTAGCAGTTGGTGATTCCCTAACCAATGACATAAGTGGGCCCAAGCTATTCCCTTCAATCGGTGAAGGTGGTGAGCTCTGGTTCACCCCAATGTGGTTTACACCTGTCTGGCAAGGACGACGTGAACTCGAGCGTCTGAAGGCACAATCGTGTTACTGAATAAGAAAATGGAGGTGGTTTGATGGCGATGACCTATGTGTGCTCACCCTTATCTGCGGATACGAGAGCCGCGACGCTGACCAATGCAGCAAAGGCTATATCTTATATGGCTATGGCTGAGCGCGAGTTCGGCGAACGGGCTGTTGCTCCACATGCATATCTTCCGTACTTACTGGATGACCGTGTCCCTGCGGAGCGAGCACTAGCATTGGAGTTTGGGCAAAAGCTACTCACTCTGTGCTCACGGCTTGTGGTTTACGGGGCTCGTATATCGGATGGAATGCGGAAGGAGATCGCCACGGCGCAGCAGCTCGGCATTCCTATCTACTATCGGGACGATACCGGAGGACTGCGTGATGCTGTGTAAATTCGAATATGCCCGGTACAAGGGGACGGACGGGTTTTGCGTATACCAATATCGGACGCAGGACCAGACGGTTCCTGTCGAAGCGCGCAAGCACAGCAAGTGCGGAAAAGATTGGTGTCAGTTTACTGCTGTAGGCTATGGGATGCCTGCAACCAGTGCAGTCGATGTGGAGTTAGAAGGTACCTGGCAGAAGTCCAAATATGGCCTGCAACTCAACGTGTCTGCATGGCATGAGGTAACACCCAGTACGACAGCTGGGCTCATTGCATTTTTGGGCTCTGGCCTGATTAAAGGTGTTGGGCCGGAAACAGCCAAAGCAATCGTAGCGCGATTCGGGATGGATACCATCCGGGTCTTGGATAAAGAACCGCAAAGACTGCTCCAGGTAAAGGGAATTGCGAAAACCAAGCTGAAGCAGATCCAAGAGACTTACAGTGCAACGCGAAAGCTGCGCGAGCTGGCTGAATATTTGTCTCCCTATGGTATTTCTGTAAAGAAGATTGGGAAGATCCAGGAGACCTTTGGTGACGAGAGCCTCTCTATCGTGAAGCGGGATCCGTTCCAGCTCTGTAAGATACGTGGCTTCGGATTCCTTACTGTCGATGAAATTGCGCGGAAAACCAAGGTGAGCCTCAAGAACCCGCTTCGTTATGCGGGTGCCATTGAGTATCTCCTAGAGAAGGAGATGGAGAAGGGTCACCTATTCGCTTTTGTAGATGACTTGATGGAGTGGTGCCATGACCTGTTAAATCGGGACTGTGCATCGGAGGTTGTCACTATGGACGACATCTGTGCGGCCATCCAGACCGCACACCAGGACAAGCGAATCTACAATGAGAATGGTCGGATATACCGCTTCTTCGAGCGGCAGTGTGAGGTGCAGGTATCAAAGCGCCTGGTATCAATGCTGTTGCATGGCGAGGTGCCCGATATCACACACCTGGAGGACGAAATTGAGCTAAGCGAGCGAAAGCTGAATCAGAAGCTTGCCCCATCACAGCGCCATGCGGTGGAGCTGTGCCTGACACACCCAGTATCTATCATAACGGGCGGGCCCGGCACAGGTAAGACCACAACGCTCAGAGTGATACTGGATATCTACCACCGGGCGCTGCCTGATTATGAGATCCTCCTGGCGGCGCCGACAGGCAAAGCCAGCCGCCGTATGAGTGAACAGACTGGATTTCCGGCATCAACACTCCACGCTGCAATGGCACTCACCTATGACGATGATCTGGAATCGGACGAATATGAGATGCTCTCCGCTGATTTGGTCATCGTAGACGAATGCTCGATGGTGGATATGCGCCTTGCCTATGCGCTCTTTGTGCGACTGAAGCCCGGGGCGCAGCTCATCATGGTCGGCGATCCTGATCAGTTGCCTTCCGTTGGACCTGGGAATGTCCTGCGTGAAATGATACGCAGCCAGATGATTCCCACAGCGATTCTCGACATTGTCTTCCGGCAGGCATCCAACAGCCGCATCGCCATGAATGCTCAGGCAGTCAACCACAACAATACCCATCTGCTCTACGGTGAGGACTTCGCTATCTATGATGTCAAAGATGCAGAGGAGGCCAACCGGCTGATCTTACAGCACTACTTCAAAGAAGTGTCCCGGCATGGCGTTGAGGATGTGCAGATCCTATCTCCCCAACGTAAGAAAGGGACTGTATGTGCCAATCGGCTCAATGAGCAGATCCGGGAGATCGCAAATCCCCACTATGCTGGCAAGTCAGAAATCAAACGCGGGGGCATGGTTTTCCGTGAGGGGGATCGTGTGATCCAAAATCGAAATCATGAAGAGGTCTCTAACGGCGAGGTCGGAGTCATCACTTCGATTCGAGACAATGGAGAAGACAATGCAGTAGTTGAAATCAAGTTCCTTGATGGGAAAGTAGTCGAGTATTCCACAGACATGATGGAAAATGTGGACTTGTCTTATTGTATCAGTATCCACAAAAGTCAGGGTGCTGAGTTCCCAGTCGTGATTATTCCCATCCTGAAGGAGCATTACATCATGCTGCGCAGGAATCTGCTCTACACAGCGATTTCGCGTGCCAAGCAGAAAGTGATACTGATTGGGCAAAAGCAGGCCATATTCATGGCCATCCACAACAGCGATGTGGATAAGCGGAATACCGTTTTGTCAGACCGCATCAATGCGTACTATGCACGCGCTAAGAGGTAGTTGGTACATTGAATTTGCAGAGGGGCGGGTGCCGAACAGCATCCGTTCCTCTGATAGAAATGGAGGTTATTGAATTATGATGGAAAATGGAACTAGGAATTTCCCGGCAATCAATGTTGTAGACGAGTTCAACCCGGCGGAATTCACCAGGCAGCTCACCAACGAGGATGGAAGCACCAGTCTCTATTTGGATGTCAAGTATCGACTGCTCTGGTTCCGAGCCCATCGCCCCAACGGAAAGATCATTCCCGAAGTGATCCACGTGGATGAAAAGTCGGCAGTTGTCACCTGTAAGCTCTACGCGGACAGAGCTGACCCTGTGGACCAGTTCCTGGCCCAGTCCTCCGCTCAGCGGTTTCGGACTGAGGAGAAGTTCGGAGATCGATATCTAGAGATCGCTGAGACTGCCGCTATGGGCCGTGTGCTGGCAGCTGCGGGCTACGGCACACAGTTCTGTGGGAATACAGATATGCTGTCAGATATCATCGCGGATGCTCCGATTGACATGATGGACGCAGAGGAAGATGTGCCGGCGACGCTGACTGGCGCCTGTACCACGAATGTGGTGCCTGAGTCGGTACCCGCCCAGCTACCCAAGGCGAGACCGCCTCACAACCCCACGCCCAGTCCTGAGCAGACAAGCCCGGCAAGCCCTCCCAGCGGTCCCATGACACTGGAAGACTACCTTAATAGCATGACCATCGAAGAGGCCAAGAATGTTAAAGTGGACTGCGGCTATAACGCCGGGAAGACACTCGGCGAGGTTGCTATGCGGAAACCCAGTGACCTGGACTGGTATGTTGCGAAGTACAACGGGCGCAATCTAGCACTGAAAGCTGCTGCCATCCTACTGGTAAATGCCGCTGCTCAGCGTGCCAGCTAAGAACGGTTCCTTTGAATGGGGAGGTGATGCAGATGGGTGATTACGGCGCGCTACCATGTAACATCGAGGACGTGGTAGAACTGCTCAGCATTCCAATCATACGCAACACTGGTACACAGCTACACTGCCGGTGCCCATTTTGCGATGATCGGAAGGCTCACCTCAATGTCAACTTAGGGAAGAATGTCTTTCGATGTAATCGGTGTGGCAAAGGTGGAGGTGTGCTGCATCTCTACGCTGAGGCTAATGATGTTGCCCTGAGTACCGCCTATGAGGAACTCTGCCGAATCTTTCGATCCGGAGAGCACGCACCTGAGCGCACCATTCGCAAAGCTAAAACCAAGGTGAAACCATCGAAGCCTGCTCTGGATCTGGCATCGGTAGAAGTCCGTGATAACACCTACAGCAACTTGCTCTCACTCTTATCCCTCGGTACTGCGCACCGGGAGTCCCTGCTTGGACGGGGACTCTCCGGTGATGAAATTGTCAGGCTTGGATATAGGACAACTCCTGCTGTCCGGTCTCCCAAAATAGTCGCAGAACTCTTAGAGCGAGGGTGTGATCTCCGAGGGGTCCCAGGTTTCTTTGTGGATGAAGACACTGGAAAGTGGAAACTGGATATCCGGGCAACCGGCATCATGATACCTGACCGTAATCTGGAGGGGCAAATTGAAGCGATCCAAATTCGGCTGGACCATGACAGGAACTCCAAATTCAATACACTGACCAGTGTAGAGCGTTACTATGGGGCCGTGGCCTCATGCTGCCCGCATTTTGCAGGTGTAGACGATGATACAGATTCCGTTTTTCTCACAGAAGGTGTCATGAAGGCGGATATTGCACGATACTTTTCCGTTGTCTTAGGCCATCCGTGTGCTTTTGTTGGCCTGACTGGTGTGAGTAATATCAACCAATACATCCGGGCCCTAAATGAGCTGAAATCATTGGGAATCAAAACGGTCAAGGTGGCCTTCGATATGGATCTCAATGTAAATGAGAATGTGCGGAAGGCACGGGAACGTGTGATACAAGTTGGCAGCGAGGAAGGGTTCGAGATGATTCCTAAGCGATGGAGCGCAAACTATAAAGGAATTGATGACCTACTGTTTGCTTTCGTTGAGCGACGGAAAATCACTAATAGAATTTTCGGAAGATTATAATGAAAATGTGACCGTTCAACATTCTGGTGAGCGGCCACTACACTGGAGGAAATAAGGAATGATGGGTGTCCCGGATAACTGATAGAAAAACTGGAAAGTGCCGAAAATGCAATTATGGCACTTGAGGCTGAAATTCGGGGTATCGTTCGTTACGCACAGGAATTTGGAATCGGTATATCCTGAGACGAGCTGGAACGGATGGGAGTCCAAACACCATCCTATCATAGAAAAGTAGAAAACCGCCGCTATGGGACTGTCCATAGCGGCGGTTTTGATTTCATATACACCTTTATGACCTGAATAATTTGAGCAGTGCACATCAATCATTTATTTACTGAACAGAAATTGACACTCGCGCGCCATCAATCAAAAGTTCCAGATACCTCGATGCAATCAGGGTTTTCAACGCCTGTGTTGTCAATTGTCTATCAATACCATGCAGGCCAAGCGTCTCTGCTAGGTTACATAAGTACATAGAGACTGTCTGCTGATCGATACTGGTAATCTGTGTCATACCACTCTTGTGCTGTGTCTTCATGGATATTGTGTATACCATATCATTTCTCCAATCGTTTCTGATTTGCCCATTCTCAATCGAGCTGTACGGTATGATATGTTTGATATTCTTCAGAATATGGATCAAAGAACCACTCAGGAAGTAGATTAACCAAGCTGAGTTCTTGGATGTGAAGGATGTTGTCTGGAGTAATGCGCTCCAATGTGTAATCGTGATAGAAACGCTCTGCTGGATCTTCGTCACAGTCCAGAATGGAGAGTGCGTAGATTCCTGGCGCTTTCCGCCTGCTCTTACATAAGCGGCGTTCCTGGCAGTGGTTATTAACAGCATTTTCTATTGCCGCAGCCTTTGAGGGAAATACCCCATACAGCCCTCGGGCGTTAACCAGTGCCCACCGCCCAGATCGGACTTGCGCTAATAATGCGGCATCTTCTGCATCCAGTAAGCTCGTGGCACGGGCTATTTCCTCTTTCGTCATTTGGAAACTCATAAAATCTGTCCTTTCTTGATTTTGGACAAACTGCTCTTTGTGTGGATTCAATTATCGACTCTGACAACTATACTTTAAGTTTATTGTAGTTCAAAATCAGGGCTTTTCCACGAACTAAGAAAGGCAATAGGACGCTAAGGAGGCAGAGATTGCCTCCTTAGCGTCCTTCTATTTTGTTGCGATATCTGGGTTTTGCGGCAAGGGTGCAAGAGTGCAAAATCAGACACCTCCAACTGTATTTTAATCTACATCATCAAATAGAAGTAGGTCGCCCCTGGATTGAGCCAGTGTCTTCAATTCATCGGTAAAGCCTTCAGCGCTAAATAATACATACCATGTGTGTCGGTCTGCCTTTTTCCATGTGATACTCTTACTCTTCTCCACAAGATCATTGAAAATATTAACACCGACAGGCTCGTGCCAGAATTTGCACTCACCAAGAATCAGATTCTTTCCATCAGGATCTATGGCAGCAATATCAATCTCATTCTTGCCATCCCACCAACGTCCAATCTTCGAAAAATGGAACGGCCAGCGATCTTCGCCATTCAACTCCCACATTCGCTCACGGCAGACATCCTCATAGACAAAAGCAATATGGCCGCTTACCAAACTAGAGCGGATCTTCTTCATGACGATGCCGCTATTCCCGCTTTCGATAAAACTCATGTTGGGATAGACGAATGCAAACCAGAATCGAATGTAATTGTCTTTGATTTTGTAAAGGCCCTTCTTGCTCTTTTCTGGATTTTCCTCTGTGATTGGGACCTCGCGCTCTAGAATATCCAAATCAATGAGTGTCTTCAGATACTTCGTTAGGCTTGTGGCCGGCACCTCCAACACCGAGGCTATTGCAGAAAGTTTACTGTTCCCCATAGCGATAGCCCTGATGATGGAGAAGTAACTACCCACCTCTGATACCTCTTGCTGGAGCAAGAAGTGCGGCTCGTCATAAAGATAACCAGAGCGATTGAGCACGTTCTTCTGGATGGCGGAGTAGATGTCCTCTGTTTCGGAAAACAGTTCGATATACTTTGGCACACCGCCAGTGATTGCATAGAAGGCAATCAGTTCTCGACGACTTTTATTGGGGAAAAAATCGTGATAATAGCTGAACGGGATTTGCGTAAGACGTATCTGTGCCGTGCGACGGCCATATAGCGGGCTGGAGTAGGCAAGCGTCTGCGATTCCATCATAGATATCAGGGAACCGCAGAGGATGACCATGACCGAGCGGGTCTTCAGAATCTCCTCCCATATCCGCTGGAAGATGGATGGAAAAGCAGGATTGGATTTGCCGATATACTGGAATTCATCCATAACAATCACGGGCTTGCGGTCAAATGGACTGTCCATAATTGCTTTGAATATAACATCCCAACTCTTGACGTCGGCATTCTTGAGTAAGTCGCTTTCAATAAAATCGGCTGCTTTTTCTTTGAATAAAGCACGGTTTTGTGCTTCTGATTCTTCACTTGCAAGGAAGAAGAGTGCATTCTTATCCTTGATGAACTCCGAAATCAGGGTGGTTTTTCCAACTCTGCGCCGACCATATATGATGACTAAGGCACTGCCTTTTCTTCGGTACTCGCTTTCAAGAGTCTCCATCTCATATTCGCGGTCAATAAACTGTTCCATGCAGCAAATCACCCCCTCTTTATGTTGTTATTATACTTCAAATTATAATAATGTCAATCATAATCTTTTGTGGCAAAAGTTCAATGGCAACCTTCTATGGATTGGCAACGAAAGCGCAGCAGGAAATCATCTGAAATATCTGACAACTGTATGATCAAGTGGTGCTACCGAAATCTATTTTGTGATAAATGATGTTTTGGGCAAAATAGATAATTAAAATACATGTAGTCTTATTGATAGAAGGATAATAGGTGCTCCAATATAGCTCTTTAGAATCAAATTATCCAGATTTCAAAGTGAAAACTGCGATTTTCCAACTGAAAACCAGATTATGCTATACTACGAATATAATTGCCCAGCACATATCATAGTGCATAAAGGAGTGATGCACATGATAGAGACTTTAGGTAGTCGGTTGCGGCAACTCAGGGAGGAGAAGCGTTTACAACAAGACCAGGTGGCTACCCTGATTGGTGTAAAAAAGAGCACGATCAGTTTATATGAGAATGACTTGCGTCAGCCACCTTACGACACTCTAGTTCGACTCGCTACTCTGTATCGCGTGAGTACAGATTATCTCTTAGGCTGTGCAAGTAATCACACAATAGATGTCTCCGGCCTGACATTTGAAGAGGTTTCCATTATCAATCAGCTTGTGACAATGATGACCTCAAAGAATCTACATATGGAGGAGCTGGATCCATGGAAGCCGGATTGATTACTGTTGATGTTGAACTGGAAGAAGATTACTTGGGCCAGGTAGAAGTGGTATTGCGGCCATACTCCATCACATTAGAACAGGCTGCGGTCCTCTTCTTCGGCTGGTGCGTAGAGAATCAGGAGCTTGCTGGGCGCGAACTGATACGATGGCAACGGTTGCAGGAAGAGGTGTTGCAAGATGTCTACTGAGGTCAGGTGTAAGTATTATTCCACAATAAGAGAGCGCCCTGTTTCCTGGCTTTGGTATCCATATATTCCATATGGAAAAGTCACGGTTCTTCAAGGCGACCCTGGTGAGGGAAAGTCCACATTCATGGTCAACCTTGCTGCCGCGCTGTCTCACGGCGTGAAACTTCCCGATGGGAGTGCTATAAATGGCCCCAAAACGGTTTTGTACCAATGCGCGGAAGATAGCAACGAGGATACGATAAAGCCTCGACTGATGCAAGCCGGAGCCGATTGTAGTCGCATCGCCTTCATAGAAGACGATGATAAGAGCCTGACCCTTGACGACGATCGTATAGAAGGTGCAATTGGAGCGACGGGTGCCCAACTTTTGGTTTTAGATCCTATCCAGGCGTACATTGGGCAGGATGGTGATATGCAAAGCGCGACCAAGATGCGCGGCACAATTCGGCGCCTGGCAGAGATAGCGGAGCGGCATCAATGTGCCGTTGTGCTCGTAGGGCACATGAACAAATCAAAGGGAGGAAAGAACCTTTATCGTGGCCTGGGCAGTATCGACATCGCGGCAATAGCGCGTAGTGTATTGATGATCGCACGCGATCAAGCAAACCCAGATATCCGCTATATGTTTCCCGTTAAATCCAGTTTGGCTCCGGAGGGACAGGCCATCGGATTTCTATTTGACCCAGAGCTGGGGTTTCGGTGGATTGGCCGTTGCAGTATGCGGCCCGAAGATGCTGATTACCGTCCGCCTCGTATGGGGAAGTTAGAGCGCGCCAAGGATCTCCTTCGGTTGATGCTTTCTACCGGGGATATGGCGAGCACAGAAGTTTTTGAGCGCATGGGCCAGCTTGGATTTTCGGAACGGACGATCAAATCAGCAAAGAAGGATTTGGGTATCGATACCTATCGGAAAGGTGGCGCATGGTATTGGAGAAGCATATCTGTGACACAGCTGCCAGACCCATGACCCAGTTGTCAAAGTTACAGCCTGAAGAAATACAGGAGCGTGAGGTATCCATTAGTGAGTTCAAGCGGCATCCAGCCCAAATATGGGAATATCTCGAAGTGAGAGGCCATGTTGCCATCATTACGGTCAGAGGGAAAAGAGATATGGTCATCATGTCGCTCGAAACTTATGCGGGGTTTTCTGATCATCCAGACGACACTTTGAAACAGATCTGCAAAGAACTGGAGCGGCATAAAAAGGAGAGAAAACTCGATGCCACACCTTAGAGTCGCTGCATATGTAAAGTTGGCTAAGCTTTGGGAGAGAAGTCGTCACGATGCCCTGGCATACCAGAACCAGTATTACCAAATGAAGTTTGCGGATAATCCCAATATGCAACTTGTGGGTGTCTACGTGGATATTACGGGAAAGAAAGAGATCAGGAATCGGCCGGAAATGTTGCGCTTGCTCAGAGATTGCACATCAGGCAAAATCGACTGTATCGCCACTCAGACACAGGCATACCTTGCAGCCAATTCAAAAGAGTTTTTCTATTTGATGAAGTTCGTGCTTGAACTGAGTCCTCCAATAGAAATTATCACAGAGGATAGCAATTACAGCTTCAACACCATTACGGATATGGATCATCAGCGAGAAGCATTGCTGAATACCGCAAACAAGTATGTTGGGTTGTCCCCAAGTACATACGAGATGTGGAAAAGCAGCATAGAGGAAGGAATGAAGAAGCTCCTTCTCTAAGAATCTATCAGTGAAGAGGGATTGGCATGGAAGACAGAGAGAACGGAATGCTGCAACAGGAGGATGTAGCACCCGTGGAGAGCGGAGAGGAAACTGAAGCTAACGATATTACTTCCCTGACATTAGAAGACGAGCGTGAGTTTGTCAGGGAGATGATTCGAAAGCGTAGGCAACATGACTGGGTCTCCAGAGCAATCTTCCAGCCGGCAAAACCAAAGCCGAGCATCAGGGACGAAGGCAAAAAAGATGTCGCAGCCTACACTCGTGTCAGTACACTCAGCAAAGATCAGACATCCTCCATTGAGAATCAGACTCAATATTATACCGAGAAGATAGAAAAGACCCCGAATTGGAACCTGCAAAAAATCTATACAGATGAGGGAAAATCCGGAACCTCTATGCGCCGCCGGGAGCAGTTTAAGGAAATGCTGGCAGACGCAGCTGATAAGAAGATGGATCTGATCCTATGTGCAAGTGTCTCTCGTTTTGCGCGAAATGTGTCCGACTGCATCGATCAGGTTAGACTGCTGCGGACGATGAATCCATCTCACCCTGTAGGCGTCTATTTTGAGACAGAGAATATCTACACCCTGGATCCTGACAGTGACCAGAGTTTGCAGATCCACGCACTTCTGGCAGATTGGGAATCGGCCAATAAGAGCCGTCGTATGATTCTTTCCTATGATCAACGGATCTGTACCGGCCAATATCCTGTGCTTGACCTTTTGGGGCTGAAGCATACCAAAGACGGCGATCTTGTGATAGAGCCTGAAGGAGCAAAGACCTGCCGTTTCATATTCCTTGCGCTGCTTGTTGGCTACAGTGCGGAAGAGGTTGCCATGATTCTCACGGAAAAGGCACGCCCCACCCTGCATGGCCGGACTGAATGGACACCCGCGATGGTTAAAAATATTCTCACAAACGAACGACGTTGGGGAGACTTACAGGCACGGAAGACGATTGTGATTGACTATAAAGCCGGCAAGATTGCCAAGAACAATAATGACCGTGACGCGGCCTTTATTCCTAATCATCACCAGGGGATCGTCAGCCGTGAGATTGCCAGCGCTCTCAAATACCTTCTCACCAGTAGCAGGCAGGTAACTGGACTATCAGAACTTATTGTCATCAACAAGGGTGCTCTGAAAGGCTTTGTAAGCGTTTCTCCAGGCTGGAGCGGGATAGATAACAAGACCTTCATCTATGCATGTAAACGCGCCTACAGCGATGCAGAGTGGCTCCGGATGGAGAAAGAAGCTCGATTGCTGACTGAAGAAGAACACTCCAATGTTCTTTCCATGGAATTGACGGGATATGAAGTCCCCCGTGGTGTCTTTTTCATGGGGAGGAATACTCCAACACTGACTATGAGTGATCGCACCCTATCGTTTAATAAGGCTTGTCATGAGAGGCTTGGGAACTGTCCATACATAGAGGTACTCTATCACCCAATTCTTCAGACACTCATTGTAAGATCGGCGGATGCAGAAAGCACCAATGCAGTACGTTGGATTACTCCTGAGGGAAAGCCCATATCTTATATATCCGCAAAGGCCTATATGGGCTCCATATACGATAAAATGGAATGGATTCGGGATTATCGGTTCAAGTTTAGAGGGATTTCGAGAGAACGGGGGACTGCAAAGATTCTGTTCTTTCATCTGGAGGAGCCCCGCATCATTGCAGGCAAGCGGAAAGGGCCCATGCAAACCACAAACGGTATCAGTGAAAGCGAGTCAACAATCCAATACATTCCCTACAAAGATAAACACAACTCTGAAGCACCCCAATTTGTAGGGAGAGCATATCCGGTGGAGTGGACAGATGCAAAAATTGGTGTCAGCCTCTCATTGAGAAAACATCGCGATGCGCTCATACACACAATCACAGAGGAGGATATTACCGAGCCAGGTCTGAAGATTACAAATCCGATGATTGGTGAGCTGCCGGACATAAATGCAGTACAGGAAGAAGTCAAAGGCCTCCTTGTATCGATGTAGAGAAAGAGGTGTTAGGATGGAAATAAATGAGGTTCATGAGAATACGAGTCTGCCTGCTAAGGAGCAGGGTTACTCCGTCCGTGAGACCGAGCTGATTCGAGAGTTGGTAAAAGCGCGGCTAGAGCGCAAGGCCGAACTGGAACACGAGAACCTGGAAGGGTATGAACTTCCACCTCGCTCACAGTTCTCCATGCTAAAAAAGCCTGCGTTGACAATCAAATACGGTCGGCTCAAGTTCAATATGGCCTGCATTCACTTGTTCGAGGGAGTTCAATATATTCTCCCCATCATAAACCGCTCAAAAAAGCGTATCGCAGTGGTAACTTGCACCGAAGAAGAAAGTGCATCTGTTCAATGGGCCAGACAGAAAGAGGGTGTCTGGATCAATAAGGAGATTCCATCTGTCGAGGTAGTTGAGAAGATCTTCGCCTTTATGGGCTGGGATCGACTCTGCCGCTATAAGGCGCTCGGTCGTGTCGCTACATCGGACAGTGGATTGATCCTGGTGTTTGACCTGAGTGAAGCGATTATGTTTGGTGCCAAGCCAGTAGAATATGAAGATCCAGAGACTGGCGAGGTTAAAATGCGACAAATGAAATTCTATCCAGACGAATATAAGAATTGCATTGGTAAGTCCTATAATGACTATGCTGCAAGCAGACAACTTAACCTGTTTGAGGATTTGACCGGATACGCGGGCGAGTCCGATACAGAAAGGAGCGGTTATGAAGGAAACCCATACCCCACCCAAGAGAACGCCTAGAATTTCCCTGTTTGGGAAGAAAAATGCGATTGGAATTGGAAAAGATGTTATCCTGCTATTGGGGATTCCAACTCATATCAGGATAAGAGTCAATGAAGAAAATGACTCGCTTGTGATTGAACCCACTGAGGGGAAAGAAATAATGTCATTCAAAGTGCCAGACCGCTTTCTTACAGACCGACACTGTAATTTCAGGATATACAGCCAGCAATTTGTTCAGAATCTCATGCGTCTGAATGGCATGAATGAGCATGGGAGTTATTCAATCGAAGGGGATTATTTGAAAGAGCAGAATGTGGCAGTATTTCGATTACGGTTTCCTATGGGTGCATCACAATTTGTTCAATAAGATACGGAGAAAAATAACAGCAGAGCGTCGCATGTTCACAACGCTCTGCTGTTATTCTCATTAGCAAGGCACAATTTTCAAATTATGTTGCTTATATGCCTGCGACATAGAAAGTGCCAATGGTGTTTAGGCCATGCAATATATGTATCTCATCAAGATACAGTTGGTGCATTATACAGAGGAGGTGAAAGGGACGTTGGGAATCAATATGTATCCCAAGACAAGCTGATTCTATCGAGCGGAAAGCCGGATAGATGATTCGGATGACAGAAGCAGGACAGTTCATGGTCGTTGACCACACCCACAGCTTGCAGGAACGCATAAATGATCGTGGTACCGACGAAGCTCATGCCCCGGCGCTTCAAGTCTTTGGAGACACGGTCAGACAGCTCTGTGTGAGCGCGCATTTCATCATCCGTATTCAGGATGATTTTACCATCTGTGAACTCCCAGAGATAGCAGTCAAAGGAACCGAACTCCTTCTGAATGGAGAGGTATACCCCGGCATTGCGGATCGCAGCCTCGATTTTGCGCCGGTTGCGGACGAGGTCAGCACCATGCCGGAGACGCTGGCGGCGTTCTCCAGAGCGGAACGGGTGACCTTGGCGGGATCCACGATGCCGCTGGCGATCATGTCGCAGTACTCCTCCTTGTAGGCGTCGAAGCCGTAGCCGTTCTTGCCGGAGGTGCGGACCTTCTCCAGGATCACGGAGCCGTCCAGGCCAGCGTTGGCAGCGATCTGGCGGATGGGCTCCTCCAGAGCCTTGGCCACGATCTGCACGCCGGTCTTTTCGTCGCCCTCGACGTCGGCCAGCAGGGCGGTGACGGCGGGGATGATGTTGACGAAGATGGTGCCGCCGCCGGCCACGATGCCTTCCTCAACGGCGGCCTTGGTGGCGTTCAGGGCATCCTCGATGCGCAGCTTCTTCTCCTTCATCTCGGCCTCGGTGGCAGCGCCAACCTTGATGACGGCCACGCCGCCGGCCAGCTTGGCCAGCCGCTCCTGCAGCTTCTCGCGGTCATACTCGCTGGTGGTGTTGCCGATCTGGGCGCGGATCTGGGCCACGCGGTCGGCAATGGCCTGCTTGTCGCCCATACCGTCGACGATGATGGTGTTCTCCTTGGTGACCTTCACCTGGCGGGCACGGCCCAGCATATCCACGGTGGCATCCTTCAGGGTCAGACCCAGCTCCTCGCTGATGACCTGGCCGCCGGTGAGGATGGCGATATCCTGGAGCATCTCCTTGCGGCGGTCGCCGAAGCCGGGGGCCTTGACGCACACCACGTTCAGGGTGCCGCGCAGACGGTTGACGATCAGGGTGGACAGGAGCCTCGCCCTCCACGTCCTCGGCGATGATGAACAGCTTCTTACCGGCCTGGACCAGCTGCTCCAGCAGAGGCAGAATGTCGGAGATCACGGAGATCTTCTTGTCGGTGATGAGGATATACGCATCGTCGATGAGGGCTTCCATCTTGTCGGTGTCGGTGACCATATAGGGGGTGATGTAGCCCCGGTCGAACTGCATGCCCTCCACCACCTCGGAATAGGTCTCGGCGGTCTTGGACTCCTCGATGGTGATGACGCCATCGGCGGAGACCTTCTCCATGGCCTCGGCGATGAGCTTGCCGATGAAGGCGTCGCCGGAGGAGACGGTGCCGACTCTTGCGATGTCGTCGGTGCCGTTGACCTTCTGGCTCTGCTGGTGGATGGCGGCCACGGCGGCGTCCACGGCCTTGGCCATGCCCTTCTTCATGACGATGGGATTGGCGCCGGCGGCCAGGTTCTTCAGACCCTCGCGGATCATGGCCTGGGCCAGCAGGGTAGCGGTGGTGGTACCGTCGCCGGCCACGTCGTTGGTCTTGGTGGACACCTCGCGCACCAGCTGAGCGCCCATGTTCTCAAACGGATCGTCCAGCTCGATCTCCTTGGCGATGGACACGCCGTCGTTGGTGATCAGGGGCGTGCCGAACTTCTTATCCAGCACCACGTTGCGGCCCTTGGGGCCCAGGGTGATCTTTACGGTATCGGCCAGCTGAAACCCACGCCGCGATCTGCAGCGCCTTTGCGGGCTTCTTCGCCATAAATAATCTTTGCCATAATGTGGATAATCCTCCCGTCCAAAGCGATGGACTTAGCCAGGATGTCGCCCTGGCGGACGATGGAATACCTCATCGCCGTCCACCTTGACCTTGGTGCCGGCATACTTGTCGGTGATGACCTTGTCGCCCACCTTGACGGTCATGGTGACGTTCCTTCCCATCCACCAGTCCGCCGGGACCGACGGCCAGCACCTCGGCAACCTCGGGCTTCTCCTTGGCAGAGCCAGTGAGGATAATACCACCCTTGGTGGTCTCCTCCGCCTCCACCATCTTCAGAATGACGCGGTCAGCTAAGGGCTTGAGTTTCATAACAGGTTCCTCCTTATATGATGATTGTTAGGTTTTAGCACTCTTTTTGTCTAAGCCCCAGTTCCGTCAGCAGAGATCTGTCCCTTTGGAGGGTCCACCGCTCGTCCGCCGGATCGGTGCGCAGCCAGAAGGTCTCAAACCGCTCCCGGTCATAGATGAGGACGATCTCCGCCTGACCCAGGTCGCCCTCGGGCACAAAAAGGAAGATCTTGCAGAAGGGCAGCTCCGCCGGCTTGGCGGCAATGAGGGCCTCAGTCTTGCGCAGCAAGGCGGAAAACAGGGCCTTCCGATCCTTGCCACGGGGGTGAAAAAACCGGTGAGCGTACAGGTCCAGTTCCAGAAATTCCTCCCGGCCGTCCGCCTCGTCCGGGCGCCAGTTGGGCTGATAGTCCTCTACCACCCGCATCAGTTTTTTGAGCATCCTCCGGTAGCCCCGGAATTTTTTGACGCGATATGCCATGATGTATCTCCTATCTGACGCCGTACATGAACAGGTCGCACTTGAGCATACCATTATATAGCTTGCGCTTCTTGTCTGCCTTCTTCCCAAAGGTGCGCTCAAACTCCGTGTGGGAGGACAGCAGATACAGCTTCCAGGTCTCCGGGAACTTGGCCCACGCCTTTCCGAAGGAACGGTACAGCTCCTCCGCCTCCCGGCGCTCCATGATCCGCTCGCCGTAGGGGGGATTGGTGACGATCCGGCCGTACATCCCGCCCCAGTGGAAGGTGCGGGCGTCCGCCGCTTCAAATTTTACGATGTCATCCACCTCGGCCAGCTCCGCGTTGCGCCGGGCCAGTTCCACCGCCTCCGGGTCCAGGTCGCCCCCCCAGATCTCATAGTCCCCGTCGAACTCCTTGTCCATGGCCTCGTCTGCTGCCCGGAGCCACAGCTCCCGCTCCACACAGGCCCACTTCTGGGCGGAAAAGCTCCGGTTCAGGCCGGGGGCCCGGTTTTTGGCGATGAGAGCGGCCTCGATGGGGATGGTGCCCGAGCCGCAGAAGGGGTCGCACAGGGGATCCCGGCCCCGGTACCGGGACAACAGCACCATAGCGGCAGCCAGGGTCTCCCGCAGGGGGGCGGCCACACCCTGGGCGCGATAGCCCCGCTTGTGAAGGCCGGCCCCGGAGGTATCCAGCATCAGCATGGCGGTGTCCTTCATAATAGAGAACTGGATCTGATAGAGGGCCCCGGTCTCCGGCAGGGTGTTCAGCCCATACCGGGCTCCCAGGCGGGCAGCCACCGCCTTTTTCACGATGGCCTGACAGGCGGGGACGGAGTGGAGGGTAGAGTTCAGGCTGTGTCCCTTTACCGGGAACTGGCCGTCCGGGGGATGAACCGCTCCCAGGGCAGCTTTCTGGTCCCCTCAAAGAGGGCGTCGAAGTCCCCGGCGGGGAAGGTCCCCAGCACCAGCAGCACCCGCTCCCCAGTGCGCAGGTTCACATTCAGCCTCGGGATGTCCCCCAGTGTCCCGCCGCAGAGGACGCGGCCGTTCTCCGCCCGCACCTGGGGCAGGTCCAAACGGCGCAGCTCATCGGCGGCCAGGCTCTCCAGGCATGCAGATCGACACCGTGATCTATTTCCAGATCACCGACCCCAAGCTGTATACCTACGGCGTGGAGTATCCCATGAACGCCATTGAGAACCTCACCGCCACCACCCTGCGCAACATCATCGGTGAGCTGGAACTGGACCAGAGCCTGACCTCCCGCGACACCATCAACGCCAAGATGCGGGCCATCCTGGACCAGCCCCCTGGGGCATCAGCTGGGGCATCAAGGTCAACCGGGTGGAGCTGAAGAACATCCTGCCGCCCCGGGAGATTCAGAACGCCATGGAGAAGCAGATGAAGGCCGAGCGGGAACGCCGGGAGTCCATCCTGCAGGCCGAGGGCGAGAAGGCCAGCAAGATCCTGGTGGCCGAGGGCGAGAAGCAGTCCGCCATTCTGAAGGCCGACGCCGCCAAGCAGGCCCGGATCATGGCCGCCGAGGCCGAGGCCACCTCCATCATGAAGGTGCAGCAGGCCCTGGCCGACGCCATGCGGATGCTCAACGAAAACGCCCCCAACGACCAGGTCATCAAGCTCAAGAGCCTGGAGGCCCTGCAGAAGATGGCCGACGGCAAGGCCACCAAGATCATGCTGAGTCCTGTTACGGCCGGGTGACGGAGGTACAGCGGGCCCCCGACGGCTCCCTGTCCGCCCTGGTCCTGGACACCGGCGATGAGGCGCGGACGTGCGTTCTGCTCACCCCGGAGACCCATGTGGCCTCCACGGTGGAGGACCTTCTCTCTGAAGAGGCGTTCCTGGCGGATCCCCCTATGGGTGTCGAGGTCTCCGTCCTCTTTTCCGAGGATCCCCCGCCCCAGACCGTCACCGGCAAGGACGGGACCCGGTACTCCGCCCAAACAGCAGATTTCCTGTGGGTGGAGGACGCCCGGTATCCGGAGGGCCTCACCCTGTCCGACGGAACGGCGCTGGAGGTGTGGGCCATCGGCTTTCAGGAGAAGCAATACCGGCTGTCCGATGGGACGGTACTGCTCCAGGAGTTCCCACCCCAAACTGATTTCTCCAACGATTACGTCGGGAATATCCCGCTCAGTGAACTGCCCCCCCGCCCTGCCGGACGGCCTCCGGCGCTATTATCAGGACCGCGGTCCCCTCTATGACCTGACAGAGGAGCTGGAGCGGGCCGATCGGGCCTTCTGTCAGGATCCGGAGAACTTCCAGCCCTTCCGGGTGGAACAGCGGGTCTCCTGGTCCGCCTCCGCCCCCGGCGCACACTACTTCCTCACCACCCTGTCCCGCACGCCGGAGCCGAGGCTTCTGGAGGAGATCCAGTGGACCGACGCCTTCGACCCTGCGACCGGGGCGCACATCCCCACAGAGGAGCTGTTCTCCGCCGGACGGGACCAGGTGATTGACGCCCTCCTGGCCCAGATGAAGGGGGTGGAAGCTCCCCTGGCCCAGGAGCTTCGGGACGCCTTCCAGTTCTCCTACCTGTGCTTTTGGCCCGATCACCTGTCTGTGCAGTTTCCCGCTGGGAGCCTGCCCAGCCAAGAGTACTCCTGGAGCTGGAGCATCGGCTACGACGCCCTCTCCGGGGTCCTCCGGCCCTGGGCCGTCCCGGCGGAGGAGAACCCGGAACTTTAAGAAATCTTAAATTGACTTCCCCCATTTCCCCGCCTACAATGAAATCAGCTTTCCCGCGCCGCGGGAAAATGGGAGAAAGGATGTTGTACATGAAAAAATTTCTCAGCCTTCTGCTGGTGCTGGGCCTGCTGGGTAGCTCCCAGGTGGCTCTGGCCGCGGAGGAGAGCCCCGCTCCCCTGCCCGGCTGGTCCCACAGCATACTGGCCGATGGCTATTCCCTGGGCCTGTTTGGGGACGAGATCAGCGTCCAGCACAGCCAGACTGTGACCATGGAGCAGGCGGAGGCCCTGGCCCGGACGGTGGGGGACAAGCTGGCCCTGCTGGACCTGGAGCCCCGGCCCGCCGACGGGACCGCCCTGGTGCTGGACACCACCCGGGGCGGCGTGATGAACGCCCTGTATCAGGAGGCCGCCGCCTACTCCTTCCCCGGCGTGGAGCAGGGAGCCGAGGCCTTTATGACCTCTGTGGGGGCCCTGGCCGGAGACGGCTCCGGCCTGCATCTGGACCGGCCCTGCACCGTGCTGGAGGCCGCCGCCATGGCCAACAGCCTGATCCTGAACCTGTATGACCAGCAGGATGCCGGCTCCCTGGGCCTGCTGTGGCGGGCGGACAACGGCCGCGGCAATGTGCTGTATCTGCTGGGCTCCATCCATACCGACCGGAACAATCTCTATCCCTTCCACAAGCAGCTGCGGGACGTCATCCTGAACGCGGAGCAGGTCTCCTTCGAGCTGGACTTCAATGACACGGACCAGCTGCTGGAATTTGCCGCCATGCAGACCTATCCCGCCGGAGACAGCCTGGCCAGCCATATCTCCCCGGCGCTGTACCAGGCAGTGGTGCAGGCCGCCGCGCAGCTGGGGATGGACGAGGGCACAGTCTCCCAGTACAAGCCCTGGGCCCTGGCCAACGCCTTCTCCTCCCTGGCCACCCTGGATGAGACCAGCGGTGAAAACGCTATGGCCATCGATCTGTATGTGAACGCCAAGGCGGTCAACGCAGGGATCCACATCGGCGCGGTGGAGACTTACGCCTTCCAGGGCCAGATCTTCGACACCCTCTCCCCGGAGTACCAGGAGCAGTATCTGGCCGGCGGCCTGCTGCTGATCCTGGACCCGGACTCCATCAGCCAGGAGACCCGGGACGCCCTCACGGAGGTACTGGGGGAGGACGCCTTCCAGCCCGAGACCCAGGAGGCCATCCAGGCCCAGATGGATCAGATCGGCGCCATGATGGACAGCTGGAAGGCCCGGGACGCAGCAAAGTTCGACGCGGTCTACGGCAAGGACGTCATTCTGGACAGCGAAGACGAGTTGAACCGGAAGCTCTTTACCGGCCGGGACCCCGGTATGATCCAGTACGCTGCTGACTACCTGAATCAGACAGGCTCCCACACCGGCCTGCTGGTGGTGGGCGCGGGCCACATGGTGGGGGACACCGGCGTGGTCCAGGGCCTGCGGGACCTGGGCTATACCGTGGAACTGGTTCCCGTCCCCTGAGCAGGACACGCAGCTGGTCTCCGAACCGCTCTGCCCCGGCTTCGGCCGGGGCTTTTTATGATCTGCTCTGCGGAAACAGGGTTGAGCGGCGGTTAATTTTTTCGCGGATTTTTTGCGGGAGCGTCTGTTGAGAAGTGAACCGATGCCTGTTATGATGAAAACAGGAAAAGGAGGGGACTGATATGATGCTCAATGATGTGATCCGAACGCGGCGGCAGGCCCTCGGATTGACTCAGGAGGGATTGGCAGAGCGGCTTGGTGTATCTGCTCCGGCAGTCAACAAGTGGGAAAAGGCCATCCATTACCCGGATATTACGCTGCTGCCCGCCCTGGCCCGGGTCCTGGGGGTGGATCTGAACACCCTTCTCTCCTTTCAAGAGGACATCACGGAGCGGGAGATCGGCCTGTTCCTCAACCGGATCTACGAGACGGCGGGCGCGGAGGGGCTGGCGGCGGCCTTCGCCCTGGCCCGGGACAAGCTGCGGGAGTTTCCCAACAGCGACCTGCTGGCGTACAGTCTGGCAGGACTGCTGGAAGGGCTGGTATTGATGTCCCCGAACGCCGAAGAACAGGGGCCCGGGATGCCTGGACAGAGGAAATTGACGCCCTCTATGAGCGCGGGGCGGCCAGTGCCGACCCCAAGGTACGCGAGTGGGCCTGCACCACTCTGGCCGGGAGATGTATCGGCCGTGGGAATCTGGACCGGGCCCAGTCCCTGCTGGCACAGCTGTCCGACACGCATCGGGAAAAGCGGACCCTCACCGCCGCCCTGCGGCGGAAGGAAGGCAGGACCGGCGAGGCGTGGGAGCTGCTGGAGCGGGAACTGATGGACCAGGCCCACAGCATCCAGACCACACTCCTCCACCTGTTGGAACTGGCCCTGGAGGAGGAGGACCAGGGCCGTGCCCGTATCCTGTCCGATACCGCCTGTCAAGCCGGGGCGATCCTGGGCCTGATGGACTACGCAGCCCTGTCCGCCCCCTTCCAGCTGGCGGCGGCGGAGCAGGACGGGCCCAAGGCCCTGGAGCTGCTGGCGCGGATGCTCCACAGCTTGGCCCTCCCCTGGGACACAGGCCGCCTCTACCCCCACATCCCGCCTAAGGAGGGGGAACAGGACAGCCGGCGCACCCTGATCCGGGCCATTTTGGATGAGACTGCCCGGGACCCGGACTGCACCTTCCTCCGGGCGGAACCCGGCTGGCCGGAGCTGCTGGCCCGGTATCAGACTGAAAATTGACAGAAATTTCGCCGTAAAAAAATCTCCCCGCTCCACATACTGAAGGACAGGACACGTATTCCCGTCACATCCGCTCCGCATCTCTGGACACAAGAGGCGGAGCCGCGCCGGGAATACGCGATTTTGTGGAAAACGAGGTGGGTTTTTTGCGGGATCATGGTGCGCACGGGATCAGCTGGGCCCTGCTGGTGCTGTGCTTCGCGCTGGCCCTCTCCCCCGCTCCCCAGCCGGCCGGGGACCGTGCAGCCTCCGGCGGCGCGGAGGTGGAGATCGAGCCGGAGATGCCGGTGGTGGCCCTCACCTTCGACGACGGGCCCCGGGCGGCCACTACGGGCCGCCTTCTGGACGAGCTGGCCCTGCGGGAGGTGCCCGCCACCTTCTTTCTGCTGGGACACCGCCTTCAGGGCAATGAGGAGCTGGTCCGCCGCATGGCCCGGGAGGGCCATCAGATCGGCGTCCACACCTTTGACCACATCCCGGTGACTGGCCTGTCCCGCCAGGACTTCGGCCTTCAGGTGGGGGGCGTCCGCGCCCAGCTCCGGGACATCCTGGGGGACGGAGAATTCTGGCTGCGCCCCCCATACGGCCAGGCAGACGGCAACACCCGGGCCTGGGCGGACAGCCCGATCGTGCTCTGGTCAGTAGATCCGGAGGACTGGAAGGATCACGACGTCTCCCGCATCGTTTCCGCCGTGACGGATCAGGTGAAGGACGGGGACATCATCCTCCTGCATGACATCTACCACAGCTCGGTGGACGCCGCCGTCCAGATCGTGGATGAGCTGCTTCTCCGTGGGTTCTGCTTTGTCACTGTGGAGGATCTGCTGGCGTGGAAGGGGATCTCCCCGGAGCTGGGGGCCGTCTACCGCTCCGGAAGATAAATAAAATACCGCCGCCCTGCCTGGCTTCAGGCGGGGCGGCGGAACTTCTTGCGGGAGGGCCTTTGATAAGCTGTGCTCACCGGGGCTGCTCTCCGCTCCTCCGGCGGGGAAGGGGATCGGGGGCAGCAGGGCCTGCTGGGTCAGCTGGATGAACCGCTCTCCAAAGTGGGAGAGGTAGCGGTCCCGGCGGTAGCCCACCACCAGCTTGCTGATGGTGGAGGGGTCGGTCAGCGGAAACAGGTCCAGCTTCTCGGTGGAAGCCTGGTTGGCCGTGACATGGATGGTCTTGAGGAACAGCTCCGGACAAATGGTGATGCCGATGCCCGCCTCCGCCATAGCCAGGGTGGTGATGGTATTCTCCGTCTCCAGGATCAGCTTGGGCTTGAAAAAATGGCGGCTGAAGTACTGGTCCACCGTATTGCGGGTGCGGTTGCCCCGCTTGATGAGGATGAACGGCTGGTGCTGGAACACATCGATGTCCGCGCCGGAGGCAAATTGGGCCCGCACCTCCTCCGCCCGGTCGCCGAAGAGCTGGTCGGTGAAGATCTTGGGGACCACCAGGATCAGCTCCTCCTCCGTCAGCGGGACCACCTCCACCCCCTCCATCATAATGGGCTGGAAGCAGATGATGAGATCCACCCGGCCGTGGGCCAGCTCATCCTCCAAGTGGGTGGAGTTGCCCTCAAACAGAGAAAACTCCACCATGGGGAACTCCGCCTGGAATTTCGGTAATATATCCGGCAGCAGGGCCAGACCGCAGGTATGGGAGATCCCCAGGCGCAGCAGTCCCATATAATGCCGGTTGATGTCTCCCACCTTGGCCAGATACTGGCTGTGGAGGTCCAGGATCTGGGTGGCCGTTTCCACCAGCAGGTCCCCCGCGTAGGTCAGGGACAGCTTGGGCGACCGGGTGAACAGCTTCACGTCCAGCTCCTTTTCCATATTGCTGATGTGGTTGCTCAGCGACTGCTGGGAGATGTACAGCCGCTCCGCGGCCCGTGTGATATTCAGTTCCTCTGCCACAAGCAGGAAATATTTCAAATGGAGAAAGTTCATAGCGGGCCCCCTCATGATTTGAATGTTATCCTTCATTTTAGTTGGGACAGTTCGATTATACCACAGCGAAAAGGTTGTGGCAACCATCAGCAAAAATCTGCTGTTCGGAACATCAATTTTATGTTTTAATAGTAGTGAATAAAGGGTAATTTGAATAAGGTCCCCTTGTGTTTCCTGTGTACCCTTCTACACATATCACAAACACTCGACACTGAGAAAGGAAGATTGTTTACCATGAAATGCCTGATCATCGACGCCGTCCACAGCGCGATCTCTGAAGAGCTGAGCAAGTATATGCAGGTGGACACCCACATGCTGCCCACCCAGGAGGAGCTGCTCAAGCTGATCCCTGACTATGATGTGCTCATCATGCGCGTCGATCCCGCCATCAACAAGGAGATCCTGGATGCCGCCAAGAATCTGAAGGTCATCGGCGTCTGCTCCGTGGGTCTGAACCACATCGATCTGGACACCGCCAAGGAGAAGGGCATCCAGGTGTTCAACGCTCCCGGCCTGAACGGCAACGCCGTGGCCGAGCTGACCCTGTGCAAGATGCTGGAGATGTCCCGCCACACCATCCCCGCCTGCTACGACGTCAAGGTCAACAAGACCTGGGACAAGTATAAGTTCGTGGGCCGTGAGCTCCGCGGCAAGACTCTGGGCGTTCTGGGCTTTGGCCGCATTGGTCAGCGCGTGGGTGAGCTGGCCCGTGTCTTTAAGATGGACGTTGTCGCCTATGACCCCTATCTGCCCGCCCATGTGTTTGAGGAGCAGCACGCCAAGAGCATGAGCATCGAGGAGGTCCTGAAGGTTTCCGACTATGTGACCATCCATATGCCTCTGAACGACGAGACCCGCAACCTGTTCAATGCCAAGTCCATCGCTGAGATGAAGGATGACGCGGTTGTTCTGAATATGGCCCGCGGCGGCATTGTCAACGAGAAGGATATGTACGAGGCCCTGAAGTCCGGCAAGATCGGCGGCTATGCCTCCGACGTCATGGAGAACGAGCTGGCCGCCGGCGGCCTGACCGAGGGCGCTGGCTTTGACTCCCCCCTGTTCGAGTGCGACAACTTCATCGTCACTCCCCACCTGGGCGCTCAGACCGTTGACGCTTCCCGTGACATCGGCGCCCACATCATCGGCAAGGTCAAGGAGGCCCTGGACCTGAAGTAATCAATATTTTCCCGGAATCGAGCGCAAGGGAATTTGAATAGAGCGGCAGAAGGCCGGCATCCAGATGGATGCCGGCCTTCTGTTTCTGATTCTTCCTCTGTCAGCCGTTCAAACGCGTTCAGGCGGTTTCCCCCGCTGCCTGCCTCTCCAGCACCAACTTACTGCATAAGAGGCCCCTTTCTTTTGAAAAAGAAAGTAAGCAAAGAAAACTCCCCCGCAACCGAAAAGTTCTTCGATAAAGAAAAAAAGGAAGGAACAGGGTGTTGGCACTACCTATCTTCCCGGTCCGTCTCCAGACGTATTTTCGGCAAAGCGGCTTAACTTTCTTTTTGTAAGCAAAAGAAAAACTTCGTGACCCGTACGGGAATCGAACCCATGTTTGCGGCGTGAGAGGCCGCCGTCTTAACCACTTGACCAACGGGCCATGGTGCACCTTCACGGACTCGAACCCGGGACCCACTGATTAAGAGTCAGTTGCTCTACCAACTGAGCTAAAGGCGCATACTTTCTTTGAAAGAAAGTATGCAAAAAGAACTTTATACTGACTCGGTTTCTTTTCTACTTCTTCTTCTTCTCAAAAAAGGCGCTTACCTGCGCCTTCAAAACCGAACAGTGAAACTTCAAGTCATCGCTCACAAGCGCCTGCATCCTTAACCTGACCTTAGGTCAAGCCCTCGGGCTATTAGTACCGGTCAGCTCCATACATTACTGCACTTCCACCTCCGACCTATCTACGACATAGTCTACGTCGTGCCTTACTCCTTTCGGATGAGAGATCTTATCTTAGGGGGAGTTTCACGCTTAGATGCTTTCAGCGTTTATCTCGTCCGCACTTAGCTACCCTGCTATGCCGTTGGCACGACAACAGGTGCACCAGAGGTGCGTCCATCCCGGTCCTCTCGTACTAAGGACAGCTCCCTTCAAATCTCTTACGCCCGCAACAGATAGGGACCGAACTGTCTCACGACGTTCTGAACCCAGCTCGCGTGCCACTTTAATCGGCGAACAGCCGAACCCTTGGGACCGAATTCAGCCCCAGGATGTGACGAGCCGACATCGAGGTGCCAAACCTCCCCGTCGCTGTGGACGCTTGGGGGAGATCAGCCTGTTATCCCCAGGGTAGCTTTTATCCGTTGAGCGATGGCATTTCCACTCACATACCACCGGATCACTAACTCCAACTTTCGTTACTGCTCGACCCGTCACTCTCGCAGTTAGGCTGGCTTCTACGTTTACACTCACTGCACGATTTCCGTCCGTGCTGAGCCAACCTTTGAGCGCCTCCGTTACTCTTTAGGAGGCGACCGCCCCAGTCAAACTGCCCGCCTAACAGTGTCCCCCGACCGGATTCACGGCCGCAGGTTAGAAATCCAGCAATCCAAGAGTGGTATCCCACGGGCGACTCCACACGAGCTGACGCCCGTGCTTCCAAGTCTCCCACCTATCCTGTACATGATTTACCGAATTCCAGTATTAAGCTGCAGTAAAGCTCCATGGGGTCTTTCCGTCTAGTTGCGGGTAACTGGCTTCTTCACCAGTACAACAATTTCGCCGGGTGGGCTGTTGAGACAGCGCCCAAATCGTTACGCCATTCGTGCGGGTCAGAACTTACCTGACAAGGAATTTCGCTACCTTAGGACCGTTATAGTTACGGCCGCCGTTTACTGGGGCTTCAATTCAATGCTTCGTTGCGCTGACATCTCCTCTTAACCTTCCGGCACCGGGCAGGCGTCAGCCCATATACGTCATCTTTCGATTTAGCATAGACCTGTGTTTTTGGTAAACAGTCGCTTGGGCCTATTCTCTGCGGCCTGCTCGCGCAGGCTCCCCTTATCCCGAAGTTACGGGGTCATTTTGCCGAGTTCCTTAACAACCCTTCTCCCGTTGGCCTTAGGATTCTCTCCTCATCTACCTGTGTCGGTTTGCGGTACGGGCACCCTACCTTCGCCTTTTCTCGCCTCAGAACATCGCGGACTTCCCTACTCGTGTTCGGTCCCTTACGCCCGGATCTACCAATCTCCGGGTCCCGCTATTTCCAAGTGTCAGCTTTTATTCGATAAGGTGGCTACGGAATTTCAACCGTATGTGCATCGACTACGCCTCGCGGCCTCGCCTTAGCTCCCGGCTAACCCTGGGCGGACGAACCTTCCCCAGGAAACCTTAGATTTTCGGCCATTATGATTCCCACATAATTCTCGCTACTCATTCCGGCATTCTCACTCGAATACAGTCCACCGCTGCTTCCGCTGCGACTTCACCCCGTATTCGACGCTCCCCTACCCATGCCTGCGGCATCCCAAGCTTCGGTTATATGCTTAGCCCCGTTATATTTTCCGCGCAAGACCACTCGACCAGTGAGCTATTACGCACTCTTTTAATGTGTGGCTGCTTCTAAGCCAACATCCTGGTTGTCTGGGCAATCTCACATCGTTTTCCACTTAGCGTATATTTGGGACCTTAGCTGTGGGTCTGGGCTGTTTCCCTTTTGACCACGAGACTTATCTCACGTAGTCTGACTGCTGATCATCAATTTGCCGGCATTCTTAGTTTGATAGGGTTCAGTAACTTTATCAGCCCCTAGCCCATTCAGTGCTTTACCTCCGGTAATCTAAAATAACGCTAGCCCTAAAGCTATTTCGGGGAGAACCAGCTATCTCCGGGTTCGATTGGAATTTCACCGCTATCCACAGGTCATCGCCGGTCATTGCAACGAACGTGCGTTCGGTCCTCCATGGAGTTTTACCCCCACTTCAACCTGCCCATGGATAGGTCACCCGGTTTCGGGTCTATTGCCACCAACTTCATGCGCGCTATTCACACTCGGTTTCCCTGCGCCTCCGGTACTGAATACCTTAAGCTTGCTAGTTACAATAACTCGCCGGACCATTCTACAAAAGGTACCTCATCACCCCTTAACGGGCTTTGAGTGCTTGTAAGCACAAGGTTTCAGGTTCTCTTTCACTCCCCTCCCGGGGTCCTTTTCACCTTTCCCTCACGGTACTGCTCCTCTATCGGTCATCGAGTAGTATTTAGGGTTGGAGGGTGGTCCCCCCAGCTTCCCACCGGGTTTCACGTGTCCGGCGGTACTCTGGATCCAGTCCACTAAGAAATCGTTTTCGACTACAGGGCTCTCACCTTCTGTGGCGGGCCTTCCCAGACCCTTCGTCTAACCATTTCTCACTTCTTGACTGTCCGCAACCCCAGAGAATAAATCCTCTGGTTTGCCCTCTTCCGCGTTCGCTCGCCACTACTTGCGGAATCTCGGTTGATTTCTCTTCCTCGCCCTACTTAGATGTTTCAGTTCAGGCGGTTCCCCGCGTACGCCTATTTTGTTCAACGCACGCTGACAGAGTATTGCTCTGCCGGGTTTCCCCATTCGGAAATCTCCGGATCAAAGGCTATGTGCACCTCCCCAGACTTATCGCAGCTTGTCACGTCCTTCTTCGGCTCCTGATGCCAAGGCATTCCCCTTGCGCTCTTTTCAGCTTGACCTACTTTCTTGTGAACAAGAAAGGTCTCGCTCTGGTTCTCATTGAGTTCGAATTATGCAGGCTTCAGAGTTCTTTGAAATTGTTCGTGTTACCCTTAAAAAGTTCCACAAAAATTTGTTGTTTCCCTCTGTTGCTTGCTCTTCATACTTTGGTTACTTTGTTCAGTTTTCAAGGTGCGGTTCTGGTCTCTCTCGAAACCAGATTCAAACACTTAGCAATCCTAAATGCTTGAATCTAACTTCAGACTATCCAGTTGTCTCATTTTCATCTTCGTGAAAATGAGTGGTGGGCCCAAGTGGACTCGAACCACCGACCTCACGATTATCAGTCGTGCGCTCTAGCCAGCTGAGCTATGGGCCCATTGGTGGAGATAAACGGGTTCGAACCGTTGACCCCCTGCTTGCAAAGCAGGTGCTCTCCCAGCTGAGCTATACCCCCATCCATCTCCAGGGCGTGCGCCCTCTAAATTAAACAACGTAAGTCGACACTCCGCACCCAACGTCTGACCTTAGGACACTACAAATAGCCCTCAGACTACTTGAGTTCTCCTTAGAAAGGAGGTGATCCAGCCGCACCTTCCGATACGGCTACCTTGTTACGACTTCACCCCAATTATCGAACCCACCTTCGGCCGCGCCCCCCATTGCTGTTAGGCTACGGACTTCGGGTGTTCCCGACTCTCATGGTGTGACGGGCGGTGTGTACAAGGCCCGGGAACGTATTCACCGCGGCATGCTGATCCGCGATTACTAGCGATTCCAACTTCATGCAGGCGGGTTGCAGCCTGCAATCCGAACTGGGATGGCTTTTAGGGATTTGCTCCACCTCGCGGTATTGCCTCCCTCTGTTGACCACCATTGTAGTACGTGTGTGGCCCAGGACATAAGGGGCATGATGATTTGACGTCGTCCCCACCTTCCTCCGTTTTGTCAACGGCAGTCTCGCTAGAGTGCTCTTGCGTAGCAACTAACAATAGGGGTTGCGCTCGTTGCGGGACTTAACCCAACATCTCACGACACGAGCTGACGACAACCATGCACCACCTGTCACCGAGGTCTCCGAAGAGAAAGGCCTATCTCTAGACCGAGCCTCGGGATGTCAAGCCCTGGTAAGGTTCTTCGCGTTGCTTCGAATTAAACCACATACTCCACCGCTTGTGCGGGCCCCCGTCAATTCCTTTGAGTTTCAACCTTGCGATCGTACTCCCCAGGTGGGATACTTATTGTGTTAACTGCGGCACGGAGGGGGTCAGACCCCCCACACCTAGTATCCATCGTTTACAGCGTGGACTACCAGGGTATCTAATCCTGTTTGCTCCCCACGCTTTCGCGCCTCAGCGTCAGTTACTGTCCAGCAGACCGCCTTCGCCACTGGTGTTCCTCCTAATATCTACGCATTTCACCGCTACACTAGGAATTCCGTCTGCCTCTCCAGTACTCAAGAAACCACAGTTTCAAATGCAGGCTGGAGGTTGAGCCTCCAGTTTTCACATCTGACTTGCGATCCCGCCTACACGCCCTTTACACCCAGTAAATCCGGATAACGCTTGCTCACCTACGTATTACCGCGGCTGCTGGCACGTAGTTAGCCGTGGCTTATTCCTCAGGTACCGTCACTTGCTTCGTCCCTGAGAAAAGAAGTTTACAACCCGAAAGCCTTCTTCCTTCACGCGGCGTTGCTGGGTCAGGCTTGCGCCCATTGCCCAATATTCCCCACTGCTGCCTCCCGTAGGAGTCTGGGCCGTGTCTCAGTCCCAATGTGGCCGGTCAACCTCTCAGTCCGGCTACTGATCGTCGCCTTGGTGGGCCGTTACCCCGCCAACTAGCTAATCAGACGCGAGGCCATCTCAGAGCGATAAATCTTTGACAGTCAGAGTCATGCGACCCAACTGTATCATGCGGTATTAGCACAGCTTTCGTTGTGTTATTCCCCACTCCGAGGCAGGTTCCTCACGCGTTACTCACCCGTCCGCCACTAAGTATTCCTATCCGTTGGCCGAAACCTCTGTCAAGGGTACTCCGTTCGACTTGCATGTGTTAAGCACGCCGCCAGCGTTCATCCTGAGCCAGGATCAAACTCTCAATAAAATGGTATCTAAACAGCGGCTCTCGCCGCTATTCAAATCAATTCATTGATCGCCAATCATTAGCTTCAAAGAAATAAAACGTTGCCCCACAAAGCTTTAAGCTTCATGGACAACTTTTACTTGTCCGTTTTGGTGCTTCGCCCATTTCCCGGCAGACTGTTCCGGCCAGGCCGCCCCGGTGCAGATCCAGCCGGGCCAGCCCCCACCCGATCAGCAGCACCACAGGCAGAGCCGCCAGAGCGGACAGCCAGGCCGCCCGCCCCGCCAGCGGAAGCGTCACCGCCGGGAGCAACTCCGCCGCCGGCGCCATCAGCCCGGCCCACAGCAGCGCGCCCAGCTGACGAGTTGAAATACGGTCCTGTTCCAACGGGATCCCCCTCTCCTTCCATTTCTTCCATACAAAACGCCTCACCGGTCCCCCAGGGAGACCTCCACCGAGATCTCCACCGGCACAGTGGAAAACAGCCGTGTCCACTGGGATCCCAGCTTCTCCCAGCGGGCCGGATCCGCCCGGCTCACCTGGCTGCCCACTCCGGCGCAGTCCGTTCCCCAGCTGCGCAGCTGGTCCAGCACCCGCCGCAGCCGCTCTTCCTCCCGCGCCTCCAGGGCACGGCGCAGCTCCTCCTGTTCACGCTCCTCCAGCTGCCGCCGCCCCTCTGCCAGAGCGGCGTTCACCCGGCAGGTGAGGCGCAGTTTCTTCAGCTCGTCCCCATGGAACTCCGGGCTCCACTGCACTGCCGCCCCCGTAAGCCGCGCCACGGTCCGGCCGGAGGGCAGCTCTACCTCCAAAATATCCGCTGTGGTCCGCCCGGTAAGCAGCTCCAGTCCCCGGGCGCTCTCCCCATCCAGATAGCCTACCAGCCGCCCGTTTCGGAGCACACCGTACCCCGCCTCCAGCAGAGCGGTCTCTCCCTCTCTCTCCTGCTCTACCGCGCGGAGTGCGGGGAGGTAGGCGCTTCCCCACTCCAGAAGGGCGGCGGACGTCTCCCCCACCGTGCGGGTGATGCCCGCCGCCCCCATCTCGCTGTCCGTCTGAAGGGTGGACAGGCGGCTGTCCACCCCGTTCTCCTCTCCGGCCCGCACGGCCCCCTGGGCGGTATCCCCCCGGATCAGCCACAGCTGCGTGCCCAGACCCAGCTCCACATCCTGGGCAAAGTAGTCCAGCACCGTCTGGATCCCCTCCAGCGCCAGCCCCTCCCCCAGGAGCAGCTGGTCCACATAGCCATAAAAGACATAGCTGTCGCTGAGCCCCTGCATCGCCAGGCAGGCCGAGCTGAGGGATCCCCCCTCTGCCGACAGGATCAGGGGCGGCTGCCCCTCCCCCTGGAGCCCCGCGGCCCGCCTCCCCGTGGAGACGGTCACCCGGAGATCCCCGTCCTTCTCCCCGGTGTCCACGCCCATGGTGCGCAGCAGGGCCATGTCCCCCATTTCCCGGGCATAGGGCAGGGCGGCCTTGCCGCAGCCCGCCAGCAGCGCCGCCGATACGGCCAATACTGCGGCGGCCAGTCGTTTCTTCATCGCTGATTCCTCCGGTTTTCGGTATGTCTGGCCCCGTCCCGCCACTTCATCCGGGGCAGCGGAGGCCGCAACAGGTTGGGATGTCCCCGGGGCTGTCCCGCCCCGGCGGTGAAGGGAGCCAGATAGGGCACCCCGAAGGTCTCCAGACTGGCCAGGTGATAGATCAGCCCCGCGCAGCCCGCCGCCAGTCCGAACAGCCCCGCGGCGCTGGCCAGGATGGCCAGCAGGAAGCGCCACAGCCGCAGGGCGGCGGCAAAGTCCTGGCTGGGCATGGTATACCCGGCCACCCCCGCGATGGCCACCGCGATGAGCACCGCCGGGGAGACGATGCGGGCCTCCACCGCCGCATTGCCCACCACCAGCCCGCCCAGGATGGACACCGTGGCCCCGATGGGGCTGGGGAGGCGCAGTCCCGCTTCCTGGAGCACCTCAAAGGCCAGGAGCATAATGAGCACCTCGAACACGGTGGAAAAGGGCACCTCCTGTTTTGCGGCCACAATGGACAGGGCCAGCTTCACCGGGATGGCCTCCGGGTGGAAGGTGACCACCGCGATATATAGTCCGGGCAGCAGCACGGTCACCAGGGCACAAAACCACCGCACCAGGTTGAGGATGGAGGCCGTCATCCAGTGGAAGGCCCGGTCCTGCCCCGTTTTGAAAAACTGGTCGATGGTCCCGGGGAGCAGCCAGGCAAAGGGGAGCCCGTCCGCCATCAGCCCCACCCGGCCCTCCAGCAGCCCCTGGCAGAAGCGGTCGGGCCGCTGGGTGTAGGGCATGGTGGGAAAGGGGGTGTTCAGATGGTCCACCAGATATTCCTCCAGATTGCCCGCGGCCTCCACCCCGTCGATGTCGATGTTGTCCAGCCGGCGGCGCAGCCGCTCCACCGTCTCCGGGTCGGCGATCCCCTCCAGATAGAGCACATCCACCTGCGTCCGGGACCGGCGGCCCACGATGTGCTCCCGGATCTTCAGCTCCGGGGCCTTCAGATGCCGGCGGACCATGGCGGTGTTGGTGCGGATCGACTCCACGAAGGACTCTCGCACCCCCTTCAGGGCTGGCTCGTTCTCCGGCTCCCCTACGGAGCGCTTCTCCTCCGTGGGCACCGGCAGGGTGAGCACATCGGCCCGCCCGGGGAAAAACAGGGCGCAGCTGCCCAGGATCAGGTCGTTGACCACCTCGTCCAGAGCAGTCCGCCGGTTGGCCGCCAGGTTGTACAGCGCCCCGTACTGGAGCAGGGAAAACAGCTCCTCCTCCGGGGCCCGGCTGAGGGCGGGGTCCTGGGCCAGAGGGCGGAGGATATAGTCGCTCAGCCGCTCGTTCCGGGTCATCCCCAGCAGATAGCACACCGTCACCGTGCGCGCCCGGTCTCCGTGGAGGTACACCCTCCGCTCCATATAGTCCGCACAGCCCTCAAACACCTGCCCCAGGGCCTCCAGCGTCAGCGGCCCGTCAAAGCGGGGCTCCCTTCTGGGATGCGGTCCGGCGTCTGTCCGCTCCGGCTCCAGAATGCCCATGGCGTCCCCTCCCTTCTCCCCGGTAGTATCTGCCGCCCGGGCGGTGTTTATCCCTGGTTTTCCGCTCCGGAGCCCAGCAAAATGGCTTGACACATTTCTTCTACTGATGTAGTATATTCTTAGATACTACATCAGTAGGAGGAATGGATATGGACCGGCTGACAGACCGCGAGTGGAAGGTGATGGAGGCCCTGTGGCAGGGCGGCCCCCAGACGCTGGGGGAGGTGCTGGCCCGGCTGGCGGAGGACACCGGCTGGAGCCGCACCACGGTACACACCTATTTGACCCGGATGATGGCCAAGGACCTTGTGACCGCCGACACCCAGAGCCCCCGGCGGTACTCTGCCGCCCGCTCCCGGGAGCTCTGTGTGGCGGAGGAGGAGCGCTCCCTGGCCGACCGGGCCTACGGCGGCTCGGCGGGGCGGCTGGTGGCAGCCTTCGTGCGCTCCGGCCAGCTGGACCGGGAGGAGCGGGCGGAGCTGCGCCGCCTTCTGGACGAGATGGAGGTGTAGCCGGTGGAAAATATCTGGATGCTTCTTCAGCAGACGGCGGCGGGCGGGCTGTGCGCCCTCTTTCTCCTTCTGCTCCAGCGGATCTTCCGAAATCTGCTCTCCCCCCGGTGGCAGTACGGAATCTGGGGGGTGCTGGTCCTGAGACTGCTGATCCCCGTGGGGGCGTGGGGCCGGTCCACCGTTCTGGATGTGTGGCCCTGGCTGGAGGCCGCCCGGGCTGGGGCAGAGCTGACTCTGGACTCCGCGTACAGCTCCCCCTGGACACTCTCCCTCCCCCAAGGCCCCATCCCCCTTCTCCCAGCGGAGGCCCCCCGGTCCCTCACCGACTGGCTGTTCCTCCTCTATCTGGCCGGGGCGCTGGGCCTGGCCCTGTGGTACCTGGGGTGCGCCCTGCGCCTGTCCCTCCGGGTCTCCCGGGGCGTCCCGGTGGAGGGCCCCCGGCGGGCGGCCATCGACGCTGTGGCCCAACGGTACCAGCTGCCCCGCCCCCGGCGCGTGGTGGAGTGCCGCTGGGAGCGAAGCCCCTTCCTGATGGGATTTTTTGCTCCCGCTCTGGTCCTGCCTATGGGCTGGGAGCCGGACGAAAAGGTCATCCTGCATGAGCTTCTCCACCTGAAGCACCGGGACCTGTGGGCTGGGTGGCTCACCGCCGCCCTCCGCTGTCTCCACTGGTGTGATCCCCTTCTGTGGCTGGTCTTTGACAAGGTGGACAACGACCGGGAGGCCCTGTGCGACCAGCGTGTTCTGGAGCGTCTGGAGGGGGAGGACCGCCGGGATTACGGCCGGGTCCTCCTGTCCATGGCGGACAGTCGGACGGTGCGCGTCCCAGGGGCCACCACCATGGCCAATGGGGCCCGGGCCATCCAGGCCCGCATCCAGGCCATCGCCCGCTTCAAGCGCTTTCCCCGGGGAATGGCCCTGGTGTCCGGCTGTATGGGGGCGGCGCTGGTCATGGCCCTGGCCGTGGGAGGCCCCGCCCCGGGCGGGGAGACCGATCCGGTCACGGTATCCCCCCAGGGCTGCGGCGTCCCCGGCATCCTGGCCACAGCGGAGCGCAGCCGGGCCGCCACCGTGGCCGGGGCACTGGACGCCTATGGCAAAGCCATGCTCCACCGCCTCCACCAGCCCGCCCTGGCCCTTCTTTGCCGGGGGATAACTGTCCAGGAGGATGGTCTGCCCCAGGCGCTGGAGCAGTACCGTGAGGCCCTGCGTCTGCCGGAGGAGCATCCGGAGCAGCTCCACCGCTGGTGGCGGTCCGGCCCGGTGTTCCGGGGGCTGGTCTCCGACGGCCGCGGCGGCTTCCTGTGTCAGGTGTTCTGGTTCCGGGATCAGGAGATGCAGGTGGGGGACGTCTACCCCCGGGAGGACGGCGCCCCCTGGCCGGTGGAGTACCTGTGCCACACGGTGCGCCTCCTGCCAGACGGGCCGTACTGGACAGTGGAGAAGCTGGCGGAGACGGAGGGCCTTCTGGAGAACGGCTTTTATGATATGCAGCTTCCGCTCTGCGGCCCGGTCACCTGGAGCGGCGAGGCCGACAGCCTGCGTCTGGAGGTATCCGCCGCCCAGATTTTGGAGACTGGGGACGGCTTTCTGGGCCGTGAGCGGCTCCGCACCACCCGCGATCCGTCCTCCTTCCCCTTCACGACCGGGGAAGCGGAGGAGGATAACGCCCTCTCCCCCGCCCCCATGCCCCGTCTCCCCGGCTTTTCCGCCCTATACAGTGGGATGGTGGTCACCCGGGAGAACACCTGCGGCCAGCAGCGCTCCTACATGGTGGACATCGTCCCATACTGGAATGACCCGGACATTGTGGACATTCACACGACCTATGATCATGCAAACGCGCAAGCACTGCCTGAGACCGCCGTGGAAAACCGCGCCTCCTTCCACCAGTGGTATGAATTTCATACCCTGGAGGCCGGCGAACAGATCACGTTCCATGAGGGGGCGGCGGCGGCAGCGGCTGGCGCGACTGCTGGACGGGGGATCTGCGCCAGTACACCGCCCCGGACGGCTTTACCGCCTGTGTGACCAACGCCCAGGGGGAGACCTTCTCCGTCCCCCTCACCCCCCGGTACACCACGCCGGACGGCGGGAGCTTCTCCCTCGCTCCGGAGCGAGAGGAGGTCCTTCCATGACCCGTCAGCACATCCGCTTTTCCGCCCTCCGGTCCATTTTCTGGGGCACACTGCTCCTGTTTCTGGACTTTGACCTGAATTTCCGCTTTGGCTTCTCCTTCACGCTCCCCTTGCTCCCCAACTGTATCGGCTTCTGGCTGGTGGCCCGCGGGACCCGGTCTCTGGCCGCCGACCGGCCCAGTCTGGGCCTGCTGGGCCCCTTCTGGCTGGCCCTGGGGCTCTGGTCCCTTCAGCAGTTTTTCCCCGGCCTCTCCCCTCATATCCCCGGCGCGCTCTCCCTTCTGGCCGCTCTGGTCCGGATGTACGCCGACTTTCAGCTGTTCACCGATCTGGCCGGTCTGGCGGAGGCCCTGCTCCCCGGCGCGCCCCTCCCCCGGCAGCTGCGCTCCGCCCGGACCGCGGCTGTCCTGCTGACCACCCTCTTCTACTTCCAGGACCTGCTGCTCCGGGCCCCCTGGCTGACGCTGGCGGCGGCCGCCGCCGGCTTCTGCGCCCGTGCCTACATCCTGCTCCGGCTGTGGCAGCTCTCCCGGGCCATGGCTCCCGCTCCGGAGGCATCCATATAACACGGCTCCACCGTGCCCCCGGCCGCGAGGCCCAGGCACACAAAAAATTCCGAACCCGGTGACAATTCGCTTTGAGAAAGCGTTTTATCAGTGAGCGCTCAAAGAAGAAACGAGAAAGGAGGCGCCGGGATGGACGATGTGATCGCCCTGTTCCACCGGTATAAGGACCCGGTCTACCGCCTTGCCCTGTCCTTTACCGGCTCAGCCGCCGACGCAGAGGATGTGACCCAGACGGTATTCCTCAAATATCTGGAGACCCAGCCGGAGCTGGAGGTGGGAAAGGAAAAGGCGTGGCTGCTCCAAGTGACCGCCAACCAGTGCCGGGACCTATGGCGGCGGCTGCGCCGCCGGGCCACCGTCCCCCTGGACGAGGCCCAGGCCGTGGCCGTCCTCCCGCCCCGGGTGGAGGCGGTGGCCCAGGCCGTCCGGAAGCTGAAGCCCACGGACCGGGCGGTCATATATCTCTTCTACTACGAGGGGTACTCCACCGGGGAGATCGCCGGGATGCTCCGGGTGAGCCAGAGCACCGTTACCTCCCGGCTCCATCGGGCCCGGAAAAAGCTGAAGGAACAGCTGGAACAGGAGGGATACCATGAAACAGGAGTTTAATCGGGCCATGGACCAGGTCACGCTCCCCCCCGAGGCCGAGGCAAGGATCATAAGTGTGCTGGAGGGGAAAACGGCCGGATCGCCCCCCCGCCGCCCAGGACGGAGGTGGAAAACCGCCGCCGCGGCCGCAGCCGCCGCGATCCTGATGACCGGCGCAGCCTTTGCCGCCGCCTATCAGGCGGGGGTGCTGGACCTGTTTTTCCAGGGGGATACCGGCAGCTTGGAGCCCTATGTCCAGACAACCATCCCCAGCGCGGAACATGAGGGCTATCGCCTGACGGTGGACAACAGCCTGTATGATGGCCAAAACCTCTATATTCTGATGACGGTGGAGGCGCTGAATCAGCAGGCCGCCTCAGAGCTGGAGCACCTGCGCATCGCCAGCCCCCACACCATTTGCTGGGCCCTCGCCTCCCCCGGCTCCTCTGATACCGCCCAAATCACCGCCCACAGCATGGGCGTCCAGGAGCTGCCCGCCCGGACGGACGCCAGCCGCACCTGGCAGGTCGATTTGAATTTCGACGGTTTCATGGGCAAACAGGACCGTCCGCTCCTGCTTTGGCTGGACTTCATGGGAGAGGATCACGCCGTGTCCATCCCTCTGGACACCATGCTGGAACCCATCCATCTCACCCCAAACGAGCCGGTGACCATCGATACCATCACCGGACAGCAGGCCATTCTCAAGGAATTCACCCTCTCCGCCACCTCCTACTCTCTGGAACTCCAGGTCGAGGGGCTTCCGGCACACACACGCCCCCAAACCTACACCGTTCCGCTCTTTCTGCGCATGAAAGATGGGAGCGTTCTGACCCGGGCACAGCTGCTCAGCCCCAGCGGCGGACAGCAGTTCCGCACTGTGCTGGACCTCTCACAGGTGGCGTCTGTGATCTATGGGTATACCGAATTTCCCACAGACGGCTCCGCTCCCCGCCCCGCCCAGCTGGACGCCCGCCTGTACCCCTTCCGGACTGAGATCATACCGGAGCCTTTTCACGGGACAGCTCGCTCCTACATCGCCGATGCGGCCTCTCTTTGCCGCGGGCTGGGAGCGGACTTCTCCTGGGACCCGGTCTCGCGCTCTCTGACTGCCGTATACCGCGGGACCACACTGGAGTTGACCGCCGGATCTGTCACCGCGTTGATCAACGGCGTGCCGTCTGTCATGGAAACGGTGCAGTACGACCCATCCGGCCAAGCGGTTTCTGTGCCTCTGCCTGCCTGTGAAAATGGGAACACCCTGTCCGCCATCGATCAGATTTTCCTGGACGCCTGGGATCTGGACGCCTGCGTGGAATATGCCTATCAAAGCGAGCTGGAACTGCCCGCTGGCAAACACCTTATTATCATCCCCTGATCCAGCCGGCCTTGGGCTGCCCCTGCGGAACGGTCTGAGAGGCAGCGCGCTGGATCATCGCGCCCTGCGGGCGTCAGGTCCGCGGGGGACGGGCGGGCCGGTGTCCCGCCCCTACAGCGATCCACTGCCATTCCCGAGATACGGCGGGAGGGGCAAGCCCCTCCCCTACGGGACGGTGGGGAGACATTCCCCAGCAGAGAACAGGCGGGCGGCCACATGGGGCCGCCCCTACGGCGATTCAAGGCCCTTTCATAAATCTCGGCGAAACAGAATCGCTTTCACGGCTGCGGTGGTCATCGTATTGCGTATGACCGAAATTGCCCCGTAGGGGCGGATCCCAGATCCGCCCGCCAGTTCACCTCCGCAGAGATTAGACCTTGAGCCATCAGGCGCGCCCGTTTGGTCCAGCATACCAGCCCGTCTTGATTTCGGACCGACAGCGGCAGCGGCGCGGTTGCGGGGGCAGTCGTGATTCCTCCCACGCCTGAAAGTTATCGGTCACCCCCTGGAATTGGGCCCCGTAAATTCCCGGGGTCCGGGGGAGAACGAACTGGAGCCGGAGGGAACCTGTTCCTGACGGCGATGTGAGTCTCCCCCGGCGATCCTTTGGTTTCTTTCCCATCGTTGGGAAAGAAACTCGCCCAAAGGGCGAAACCCTCACCGTGGAATGAAACCCTTCTGAAAAACGGCGGGCGGGTCAGGAGACCCGCCCCTACAAAGTCTCAGGCGGAACACAGCAAAACCGGAGGGCGGGCGGCCACATGGGGCCGCCCCTACGACGGAAATGGACCGCCCTCATCACCAAGGCTTTTTCGCTCATCCGCCCCTGCATCAAAAAACGCGCCCCTGGGGAAGAAATCGTTTCTCCAGGGGCGCGTCGTGGTGCTTTTGATAAAATTGCCGCTTACCGGTGATACAAATTGTTGGTCTGGTACTGGGGCTCGCAGGTAAGCTGGAGGCCCAGCTTCTTATAGGTGCTCTCGTCCGGAGGCGAGAGGATGACGGAGCAGTGGGCTTGACAGCCGTTCAGCGCAGCCAGGGACCGCAGGGCGGCCAGGGCCTTGGCATCCAGGTTGGCGGAGGCGGCCAGGGCCACCAGCACCTCGTCGCTGTGAAGCCGGGGGTTGTTGGAGCCCAGGTACTTCACCTTGACGGTCTGGATGGGCTCAATGGCCGACTGCTTGATCAGGTGGATGCCGTGCCCTCCCGCGCCGGACAGGGCCTTCAGGGCGTTGAGCAGGGCGGCGGCGGAGCAGCCCATCAGCTCAGAGGTCTTGCCAATGACCATCTCTCCGTCCGGGAGCTGGATGGCCATGGCGGGCTCGCCGGTGCGCTGGGCGGCCTCGTTGGCCGCGGCCACCACGGGCCGGATGTCCGGGGTGACCCCCGCCTGCTGCATCAGCAGCTCCAGCCGGTACACTGTGTGGTCGGAGCCTCTGCCCTGGCGGCGCTCGCACAGGGCGTCATAGTAGCGGCGGATGATCTCCTGCCGGGCGGCATCCTGAACTGCCTCATCATCATAGATACACTTTCCCGCCATATTCACCCCCATATCCGTGGGGGATTTATAAGGGCAGACGCCGGTGATCCTCTCAAACATAGCCGCCAAGACGGGGAACACCTCCACATCCCGGTTGTAGTTCACCGTGGTCTCACCGTAGGCCTGGAGATGGAAGGGATCGATCATATTCACGTCATCCAGGTCGGCGGTGGCCGCCTCATAGGCCAGGTTCACCGGGTGCTTCAGGGGCAGGTTCCAGATGGGGAAGGTCTCAAACTTGGCATAGCCGGCAGTGATGCCCCGCTTGTACTCGTGGTAGAGCTGGCTGAGGCAGGTGGCCATCTTACCGCTGCCCGGACCGGGGGCAGTGACCACCACCAGAGGGCGGCTGGTCTCGATATACTGGTTCCTGCCAAATCCCTCGTCCGAGACGATATGGGCAATGTTGTGAGGATAGCCCGCGATGGGATAGTGGCGGTACACCCGGATCCCCAGCTGCTCCAGCCGGGTCTGGAAGGCGTCGGCGGCGGGCTGTCCGGAATACTGGGTGACCACCACGCTGCCCACATACAGCTCCATGGAGCGAAACGCGTCGATGAGGCGGAGAACGTCGCTGTCGTATGTGATGCCCAGGTCCCCCCGCACCTTATTTTTCTCAATGTCGGCGGCATTGATGGCGATGATGACCTCCGCGCTGTCCTTCATCTGTGCCAGCATCCGGATCTTGCTGTCCGGCTCAAACCCGGGCAGCACCCGGCTGGCGTGGAAGTCATCAAACAGCTTGCCTCCAAATTCCAGGTACAGCTTGCCCCCAAACTGGGCGATACGCTCCCGGATATGCTGGGACTGGAGCTTCAGATACTGGTCGTTATCAAACCCCTGTCTGGCCATGCCCTCACTCCTTTTGTCTTATCATTACAGATCCTGATCCATTCCTTTTTATTTTACGCAACCCGCTGGACACCGTCAAGGCTTTTGCGCCGAAGAGTTCCACGAGAGTTTCTGCCGGATTTTGTGGAAATAGCGGGTAGCTTTTCCACCTCCGGTATGATAGAATAATAAAACTCACCACATTTCCTGTTCGCGTCCGGCCTGCCGGACGCATTTTATCTGCTCCTGTGAAACTAGGAGGGCGTTGTCAATGGAATGGAATGACCTGTTGCGCATCCTGCTGATCGTGTGTCCCCTGGTGTTCCTGGGGGGCATCGTGGACGCCGTGGCCGGCGGCGGCGGGCTGATCACCCTCCCCGCCTATCTGCTGGCCGGACTGGACCCCCACGCCGCCTCCGCCACTAACAAGTGCGGCAACGTGTGGGGCACCCTGCTCTCCGCCTTCCGCTTCTGGCGCCGGGGAGAGATCCGGATGCCCAGCGCCGCCTGGGGCGCGGCCGGAGCCCTGGCGGGGGCCTGGGCGGGAGCCAAGCTGAACCTCATCCTGCCGGACCAGTTCCTCTATTACATCATGCTGGCCATCGTTCCGGTGATGGCCGTCTTTCTCCTTTTAAAGCGGGACTTCGGAACGGAGGACCGCTCCGGCCAGTTCTCCCCGCTCCGCCTCTCCCTGCTCTCCCTGGCAATCGGCCTTGCGGTGGGGTGCTACGACGGATTTTTCGGCCCCGGAGCGGGCACCTTCCTCATGCTGGCCTATACCAGCCTCTGCAAATTCGATCTGCTCACCGCCTCCGGCAACACAAAGGCGGCCAACGCCGCCTCCAACGCCGCCTCCCTGGTCACCTTTGCCCTGGCGGGCGAGGTGGTCTGGGCCGTAGGCATCCCTGCCGCCCTGTGCGGTCTGGCTGGGGGATATGTGGGCTCCGGGCTGGCCCTGCGGGGCGGAGCCAAGGTCATTCGCCCTATGTTCTTCGTGGTCCTGGCCCTCCTCACCGTCCGCCTGATCTTCGATCTGGCGGACTGAGCCTCCATGCGCCCCTCAGGGGCGCACTTTTTTTGCCCTGCTCCGGGACAAAGGAGAACGCAGCCGGTTTTCCCGGCTGCGTTCTAAAAAGGATGGAGGATTCAGATGAAAAAGAGTTGTGCTCTTGCCTTGCATCCTTAGGATACCCGATTTTTATGAATAAAACCAGCGCAAGTTGTTACAAAAGGATTAAACATTTTCCTTTATCCATTCTCCCCGGCCCCGTCCTCCCGCAGGCCCTGGAAAAAGTCCTGAAGGATCTCCTGGCACTCGCGCTCCAGCGGGCCGCGGTACAGCCGGGGATGGTGGTTGAAGCGCTCCTCAAACAGGTTGAGCACCGAGCCGCAGGCCCCCGCCTTGTCGTCCCGGGTCCCATAGCGCACCGTATCCACCCGGGCGTTGATGATCCCTCCGGCACACATGGGGCAGGGCTCCAGGGTGACGTACATGGTACACCGGTGGAGCCGCCAGCTGCCCAGGCGGCGGCAGGCGTCCCGGATGGCCTCCAGTTCCGCGTGGGCGGTGGCGTCGCCATTCTCCTCCCGGCGGTTGCGTCCCTCCTCCCACGATCTCCCCGTCCCGGACGATGACACACCCCACGGGCACGTCGCCCTCCTCCCCGGCCTGGGCAGCCAGCTCCAGCGCCCGCCGCATATAGTCCTTATGATCCATGGGTACAGCCTCCTCTTTCCCGCAGGGCGGGCGTTTTTCCACACGCCGGCCCGAAATTGTGGAACTTTTTCTCAGTCTGCCTCCCCGTAGGCCCGGGCATAGTCCTCCACCAGGTTCTGGGCACAGCGGAGCGGGTCGTCCCCCTTCCGCAGGCGGAGGGTAAACCGGGGCACGTCCCCCGGGATGAGGAGCAGGCGGTTCCGATAGCGCTCCCCGCCGCACAGCAGGGAGAAGGGCTCCAGCCGGAACTGCTCCAGGGTAAAGATCAGCTGCCCGTTCTTCTGGGCGATGTCGGTGATGTCCGCCTCTGCCGCCGCCGCCCGGAGCAGGGCCACGGAGATCAGGTTGTTCACCGTCCGACAGGTCCATCCGCTGCTCCGGCGCGGGGACATACCGGTCCGGGATGGAGGCGGCCACCGCCAGATCGGCGGCGCACTCGGTGCGCTTGGGAACTGGCTGGCCCTGCTGAGTGAGCACCGCCTCCTCCAGCAGCTTCAGGTACATGTCGTAGCCCACCGACAACATGAAGCCGCTCTGCTCCGGCCCCAGCACGTTGCCCGCACCCCGGATCTCCAGGTCCCGCATGGCGATCTTGAAGCCGGAGCCGAACTCCGCGAACTCCCGGATGGCCCTCAGCCGCTTAGCGGCCACCTCGGTGAGCACCTTCCCCCGGCGGTAGGTGAGATAGGCGTAGGCCCGGCGGGTGGAGCGCCCCACCCGGCCCCGGATCTGGTGGAGCTGGGCCAGGCCCAGGCGGTCGGCGTCCTCGATGATGAGGGTGTTGGCGTTGGGCAGGTCGATGCCCGTCTCGATGATGGTTGTGCACACCAGCACGTCCAGCTCCCCGTCGGTCATGCGGCTCATCACCTCGTCGATGGCCTCCTGGGTCATCTTGCCGTGGGCCACCCCCACCGCCGCATCCTCCCCCAGCATGGCCTGGATGCGGCTGGCGGTGCGGTCAATGGTCTCCACCCGGTTGTGCAGGTAGTACACCTGGCCCCCCCGCTCCAGCTCCCGGCGCATGGCGTCGGCCAGCACCGGCCAGTCGTGCTCCAGCACATAGGTCTGCACCGGCTGGCGGTCCGCGGGCGGCTCCTCCAGGGTGGACATATCCCGGATGCCGGACAGGGCCATGTTCAGCGTGCGGGGGATGGGGGTGGCGGACAGGGTGAGCACATCCACCTGACGGCAAAGCGCTCCTTCAGCTTCTCCTTGTGCTGGACGCCGAAGCGCTGCTCCTCGTCCACCACCAGCAGGCCCAGGTCCTTGAACCGCACATCTTTGTTGAACAGGCGGTGGGTGCCGATCAGGATGTCCACCCGCCCCTCCTCCACCCGGCGCAGGGTCTCCTTCATCTGGGCGGGGGTGCGGAAGCGGGAGACTACGTCGATGTTCACCGGATACCGGGCAAAGCGGCGCAGGGCGGTGAGATAGTGCTGCCGGGCCAGAACAGTGGTGGGCACCAGAATGGCGGCCTGTTTGCCGTCCAGCACGCATTTCATCATGGCCCGGAAGGCCACCTCCGTCTTGCCGTATCCCACATCGCCGCACAGCAGCCGGTCCATGGGCACAGGGTGCTCCATGTCCCGCTTGATCTCCCCGATGCACCGCAGCTGGTCATCGGTCTCGGAGTATTCAAACTGCTCCTCGAATTCCCGCTGCCACGGGGAGTCCGGAGAGAAGGCAAAGCCGGGCTGTCGCTGGCGCTGGGCGTACAGCTGGATCAGCCCCTTGGCCAGGTCGGCCACCGCCTTCTTCGCCTTGGTCTTGGCCCGCTCCCAGTCCGTCCCCCCCAGCTTGGACAGCTTTTTCGTCTCCTGGGCGTCTTCTCCTCCCCCGATATACTTGGAGACCAGGTCCAGCTGGGTGGCGGGGACATACAGCACGTCCGTCCCGGCGTAGGCGATCTTCACATAGTCCTTCTCGATACCGTCGGCAGGCATCTTCACCATGCCCACATACCGGCCTACCCCGTGGTGCTCGTGGACCACCAGATCCCCGGGGGACAGATCCGCATAGGACTTCAGCTTCTGCCGGTTGGTGGCCTCCTTTTTGACCGGGCGGGGGCGCTTCTTGGCTCCGCCGGACTGGCCCTCGGTGATGACCGCCAGCTTCAGCCCGGGATACTCCATCCCCCCGGACAGCCCGCCCACAGTGAGGAGGATCTGTCCCGGCCGCGGCAGGGCTTTTAGGGTGAAGTCCACCCCGGACTTCACCTTCTGCTCCCGGAGGAGGGTCTGGAGGTTCAGGGCCCGCTGCTCGCTGGACACCAGCACCAGGACGGAAAATCCGGCGCTCTGGTAGTGGCTCAGGTCCTGCACCGCGGTCTCCAGGCTGGCCCCGAAGGAGGGCAGCTGCTTGGCCATCAGGGACAGCACACACCGGGGGGCCGCCGGATAGGCGGACAGGGCGAAGGAGTCCAGATAGGCGGGGAAGTCCTCCAGCCTGCGGCACAGCTGCTCATAGGAGCGGGACAGCGCCCCGCAGGTCCCATCCAGCTCTCCCCGCTCCAGCAGGGTCTTGACGTCCTCCTCCAGCTGCCACTGCCAGGTCTTGGCCCGTTCCCCCACCCGGCTGCTCTCCGAGAAGAGGACGCAGGCGTCATAGGGGAGATAGTCCACCGCGGCGGCAAGCTCCGGATAGATTAGGGGAAGATACCGGTCGGCCACCGGGAAGGAGCGCCCCTCCTCCAGGGCCTCCCGGTCCTGCCGGAGGGTGGCCGCCAGTTCCTCCAGGCCGTCCTGGACGGCGGCGGCGGAGCGCCGGTCCAGCTGCTTCAACAGGCCGGCCAGGCCGCCGGGGGCCAGATGGAGCAGGGTCTCCGCCGCAGGGAGCAGCACAGCCTTCTCCACATTGGCCGTCCGCCGCTGGGTCCCCGGATCAAAGATCCCCAGAGCGTCCACCTCATCCCCGAAAAACTCAGCCCGCACCGGGGCCTCCATAGCTGGGGAGTACACATCCAGGATGCCGCCCCGGAGGGCAAACTGGCCCGGCCCCTCCACCTGCTCGCAGCGGACATAGCCCGCCTGCGTCAGGTGGGCGGTCAGCTCCTCCAGATCAGCGGTCTGTCCCACCTCCAAAACCGCGCAGGCGCGCTCCAGCGCCTCCGGCGGGAGGGTGCGCTGGAGCAGGGCCTCCACAGTGGCCACCAGACAGGGGATCTCCCCCCGGGTCAGACGGTAGAGGAGGCGGAGACGCCGGTGCTCCCACTGTCGGGAGACCGTGGCGATGTTGTGGAACAGAAAGGACCGGGCGGCCAGCACAGGGACCTCCCCGCCTGTGAGGAAGGACAGGTCTCGAGCCATCCGCTCCGCCTCCCCCTCGTCGGCGCACACCATCACCACCGGGCGGCCGCTCTCCTGCCCCAGGCAGGCGGCGAAGTGGGCCCGGTGGACCGCCGCCAGTCCGGACACCGCCACCGGGGAC
>VOFE01000124.1_pt1 | contig 90000 bp, 99 predicted proteins | sample 5384071 | NCBI WGS metagenome assembly VOFE01 (sample SAMN12384724, study PRJNA508395) | human gut metagenome | isolation source: healthy gut D | host: Homo sapiens
GTGCCAGTAGTCTGGCTATTTTCTCTTGTTCCTTTATACAAGGAATATCAATACAGACCTTACTTAATCCATCTTGTCCAATATTAAAATGCTGCGCACCAGCTCCTTTTACAATAACTCGTTTTCTTACCGTAGGAGAAGTAAGAAGATAACGAAAGAACAATGGGTTGTAGTTCCCTTTGCTTTTACCTCTGATTACAAAACCACCAAACACTGCAGGTTTACTATCCAAATAAACATTTGCTTGACCTACATCTTCTAATGTTTCTGAACTACGTTGAAACAAGATATCACCATATTTTACGCCATAAGTATCTAAATCACCATCAGCTATCTCCACCGAAGCCCTAATATTATCATAATAGATGAATTGATTATTAAGAATATCCATCACTGAAATAAATTTCACTCCATTACCAAATCGTTTAGCTTCTGGGTTCATTCCATTTTTGAAACTCATAAAATCGGTTAGTAGATGTTTTTCCCATTCCCCCTCAAACTCCGGAAATCTGAGATTTGGGACGTTAGAGTTTGGATTTCTCTAATTTATAGAATAACCCTATAATTAAGGATTACATGACAACAAAAACAATTAGAGAAATTGCGTTAGCTTGGAAGAGTGATAAGCAACGTTATGTAAAGCAGTCAACTTATGCTGCTTACGTGTTAATTCTAGAGAACCATCTATTACCATCATTTGGTGATTATGACTCTCTCAGTGAAAAACTGGTACAGGAGTTCGTCCTGCAAAAATTGGAGGATGGGCTCAGTGTAAAAACGGTAAAGGACATACTCATCGTTCTCAAAATGGTAATGAAATTCGGTGTGAAAAATGAATGGATGAACTATTGCGAATGGGATATCAAATACCCGACATCTGAAACCAATAAAGATTTGGAAGTACTGACTATAGCTCACCATAAGAAAATTCTTGATTTCATCAAAGAGAATTTTACGTTTCGTAATCTCGGTATCTATATAAGCTTGACTACCGGGCTACGTATCGGTGAAATCTGTGGATTAAAATGGTCGGATATAGATGTTTGCAACGAAACGATAACTGTAAGACGTACGATTGAACGTATCTATATGGTTGAAGGCGATAGCAAACATACCGAATTAGTAATCAATACGCCCAAAACCAAAAATTCCTGCCGGGAGATTCCGATAAATAAGGAGTTGTTGGCTATGGTTAAACCACTCAAGAAAGTTGTAAACAACGAGTTCTATGTATTGACAAATGAAGAGAAGCCAACAGAGCCTAGAACTTATCGTAATTATTATCACCGTTTGATGAAGCGTTTGGAGATACCTCGTTTAAAATACCATGGATTGCGACATAGCTTTGCTACCCGTTGTATTGAAAGTAACTGTGACTATAAAACGGTCAGCGTATTACTCGGCCATGCCAACATAACGACAACTCTTAATCTGTACGTACACCCTAATATGGAACAAAAGAAGCGCTGCATCACCAAGATGCTTAAATCCCTCAGAAAATGATTTTTCTTTTGACGGCAAATAGCCTACTACAGATTTTCAAAATAGGTAAACTATATTATTTGTAATAAGGTAATAAAGAAAATGAGTCATATTGTTATATTTATGATTTTTCATATAGTAATTTGTATGTATTATTATAGATTAGCATCCGGCTTGCTCCGTGTCGGTGGCACCAAGCAAAGCTCGGCTGAGTGGCTTTGGCTACCAGTGAAGGTCTTCATTCCATTGCCACAGAGAGAAACAGAAGGGTTTCACTTTGCTACACTCAGCTGTTTCTCACAGTGTCAATGAGGTTGGGAAGCTGGTCTTCAAACGATGATTTGCTCGATGGTTCTACCAAACGCAGGCTGACGCTTGCGGAAGTAGAGCCATCGAATGGTTTTGGAGGTTAGCTCACGGATGTTGGTCACCACTTCCGACTTATCGTATTGTATGCGATACCGGAAGTGACGACCTTTTGAGAAGAATATGCCATCCGGTTTGCTCCGTTTCGGTGACACCAAGCAAAACTCGGCTGATAGGGCTTTTGCTACAAATGGAAGTTTCAGTCCATCGCCACAGAGAGAAACAGCAGGGTTTCACTTTGCTACACTCAGCTGTTTCTCACAGTGTCAATGAGGTTGGGAAGCTGGTCTTCAAACGATGATTTTCTCGATGGTTTTACCGAACGCAGGCTGACGCTTGCGGAAGTAGAGCCATCGAATGGTTTTGGAGGTTAGCTCACGGATGTTGGTCACCACTTCCGACTTATCGTATTTTATGCGATGCCAGAAGTGACGACCTTTTGGGAAGGATATGCCATCCGTTTTGCTCCGTGTCTGCAACACTAATCTAACTTCATGGTTATTGATTTTCTGTAACTATGCAATTTGTATCACGATTCAAATACTGTACAAATGTACACAGATACTTGTTACAAGAAGAGTTAAAGCTTGAATCAATTGGATTATAAATTTTTGATTTGATATTTTTGAAAAGATAAGAGCCTATTGCAACGGGTAAAATAGAAAATACTGATGCCATGAAACTGCCCGATAAAAACACCAATCCGGTCATACCATCTTTTATAAAGATACATATCCATCCAAAAACTGCTACAGATAGCAACAAGATGACAAGGAAAGATATTATTACCGCTCTTTTCCACCATGCGGTAACTTTTCGGAAAGAGAACCAGGCACAACAGCCGGCAAGGGGATATACTATGATAAATAGACAAAAATACAATCCAGACATATAATTTTCCCAATAAATATCTGGCCCAAATGTATATAGCAAGGGATTTATTACTATAGAAATCATACCACACAGTAGCATCAGCGCTTCAAATTTCCAAAATCGTTTATCTGTCAATTTCATGTCCCCAAAAAATTATAGCGAATAAACATATATAGACAATGATTACAAAAGCCCAGGCACAAATTTTCCATCTTAACCTTGTTCTGTCGGATAGTTGACCGAAACGGATATAGTATCTTTCGCTCCGCTTCCCATAGTCCACGAAACAAACAAGGATGTAAAAAATGGCATATATACAAAAAAACACCGTGAAATTCTGCCAGAACAATAGTATAGGAAGGCATAATAGCATCACAAGACCATAATCTAAAAGCCTGACATCCCAAGTATTGGGCATGGTCTCTTTTGGGTTGTTTCTGCTGAGTGCCATCAATGCATATGCCCTTGTCTTAACAAAGCTGTTGAAAATAAAAACAAAAGTATTCCGTATCCGCATACCTGTTTGCTCCCGTTTGCACCAACGGCGAATATACGTGTAGCTGTCGCTAAACATTCCACTTTTGAACATACAGCAATGCTTGCTCTTACGAGCTTCCTTTATTATATCCAATACCTCGTTCTTCTTGCCGTTGTGGATTAGGGTAATAAGATAAAGAAGTCTGTCAGGATCATGATCCATCCTCGATTCATCGGGATAGAAAAGGTCAGCATCAGGGTTGTCAGTCAGAAATTTCGACATTACAGTAGCTGCGCCTTGAAATACCTGCTCAAACAGATTGCTAAGCTCATCCAAGTTGGTTGTTTTGGGGATTTCATATGAAGCCAAAACTTGCCCCGACAGAGAATAAGCACCGGTTCCACGCAAACTCAACGGCTCCATTTTGTTTTCAGACGCGTCCCATATATTCCACCACAAGTCATCGGCATACATCGGTTTGACAGTAAGTTTGGCTTCATCAGTATGAAAATACAGACAGAAAAAATAGCCTCCTTCAACCTTGAAGTTGATATAGGAACTCTGGCGAAAGCCATATTTACGACTCACGCTACGTCTTGCATCTGCAACCCTCTTATTGTATTCCTTACTATTCATCTTTGATTTATCAAAAGCGGTATTATTATAATGCTTCTTATCTTCTACCTCTATTTATGAAAAACTTACTAACTGAGCTTTGTTCACTCTAGTACTCTTGTTTGACTTTACTCTTTATGATAGGAATATTAAAGAACCCATTTTGGAAGGTGAAGGTATATCTGTCACCAATTTCAGCTTGCTTATAAAAGTCGTTTCCAAAATCAAACGTTCTTACCCCAAACTCTTTATTTTCAAAATGAAATTCTATATCGAAATGAACTCCTGCTCTATAAAGAGAACTGAAATCTTTATTAATTATGGTTGCTGATTCATTATAATATCTATGCTCTGATGGAATATAGTAATTGGCTACTTCAACACCAAAGATTAACAATATACCTATAATCAGTCCCATTGCCGAATGTATAAAAGAATAGAAAACAGCACCCAAGTATTCTTTCCAATTCCAACTGATTTCTTTATCTCGAATAAGTCGTATTATACCAATAGCCAAACCAATTATGGCACAGAGAATGTACCACCACCATCCAACCTCAATCAGAGTATTTTGATTTATTTTTATCCCCCATCGGCAGAAGAAGAGGATTGGCAAGAGAAGCCATAATGACAAGTATTTGGAGGTAGTTTCTGATGATTCTACCTTTTTACGGCATTTTGTTGCATTTTCCTTTTTCATACGTCGTTTATGCATGGTTTCTATTTTTCTTTGATTAGTCTACAAATCTACAAAATAATACCATTCATTAGTCTGTAATTATCAGCTTTTCTTTTGTGATTCAGTTATATAGATGGCTTGTTGCTATATTCATCTATTTTCGTATCTTTTCCATTGTTTGTTCCAAACCTTACCTGAATTTCCCCTTTGCTCCTAACCATCCACTTATCGGTAAATTCATAGTTGTCAAGGAACTTTTGGATTGAATTTCATTATCATAATGGTCGATATCGTAAACACAATCACTACACCGACAAGAGCACACGCACTCGCTACTCCCACCGTTTCAAGGTCGCTGGATTCATGATGAAACCATAAGAAACCAACCATTTGATTGGCCCATATAGTAGAAAACATCAAATTGGAGCAGCCTGTACATAAGTCCGTTATACTCTGGGAGAATTTGGATATCAAGAAGCCAAATGTCAGTTGAAATACAGGCAATGTCACACAAATGACAACACCCCATTCATAAAACAGAGAACAGTAAGATATTTGAAGATAGGTCGCAGCGCATACGATAAAGATAGAAAGCATAGTCTTACACTTACCTCTATTATGCTTTATCAATATCGCCAGACTTATCATTAGTGCTAAGGATAAACCAAGTACTAACTCTACCTGTACGCTAATTTCATCTGCATTGGCTTTGGGAACAATGCAAAACATGATTATTGCTTCCAATAGGAATAATCCTACCAATAACAATCTATCTTTTGTAGTTAATCTTTCCATTTTGCAGTTTTTTTGCTGATAATAAACCATATAAGAAATACTACCCCTAATGATATGACAAATGCAATAATACCCAAAGGAATAGCCCACGACCAACTTTTGTAATAAAACGCCTCCAAGTGAGTCAATCCTGTTAGAAGGGTCGGATCATTTTCATTAGCTTCCCGAAATGATTTGTATTGTGTTATGATGCCGGATTTAGTGTCTATGACAAAGTAGTATTCGCTTCCCGGAGCTTCGTTCACGAAATATCGCTCTCCACAAATAGAGTCGCCTGAAACCTTGATTTAAGTTACCCATTCAATGACATCCTTCCCATCTTTGCGAATATACCCTGTAAAATATTCACGGTCAAAGTCATCCGAAAGAGTTTCTAATTCATAGCCGTTTGGTAACGTTGTGTGATAATACCCATCTATACCGCAACCTGTACCAAAAACTGAAGAACAGGTAAAACCACCTATCAGGCAACCGAAATAGAAAGTATATATGAACACGAACGGAGATATAAATGTCAATATTGCATTCCGTTTTTTGTTTTTCTTGCTTCGCCAACATACGATACCAACCAATGGCAATGCAATCACTATTGCCAGCAATGTAAAGACAATCAATTGTATTATAATGCCAAGTAGTATCATCTTTTGTGATTTAATTGTTTTATTTCTGCTTTTCAGAAATCAATTTCTTCTCCTTGCTTATAATCTTCTAAATAGCTTGAGTATTCGTCGTCACTTGGAGCTATTATTGTAACACTTTCGTATAGTTCACCGTACCCTTTGGGAAGGACTTCAAAAACGATCAATCTTTCATCCGACAATTTAATAATGTAATTTGCAAGTCCTGTTGTTACACGAATACTATTAATAGTACCTATATTTATTTCAAGATTATCGTATTTATCAAGCTTTGCATCATCAATGACAACTTGATTGAAAGAGCTATTCGCATAACAAATTGCCGTTTTGTCGTTTCTGACAAAATAGACTTCCATACGTTCTATACCACTATTATCGGTTGTGACTCCGATATGGCAGTAAGCTCTCTCAAAAGTGAAGGGTATAATTATTTTTTCTACTGAAATGGGTTTAATGGGCGAAGGATAAGTTTTGTTCATTCCTTTCCGCCATAAACATATGAATAAGAATATGGCTAACGCTAAATTCATCCACATCCCAAAAGACAATCCATTGATATATATGTAGCTTTGTTCAATAAGCAAGTCATTGTCTGTTGGCTCCACCACATATTTTAAGTATACATAAGTATTAGCCCATGTCAGAAGTTCATATATTGCAATAAGAGACAATGCAATTAAACCTGTTATTTTCTGCCACTTTTTCATAAGTAAAATATTAAGCACAACTGTACAAATTTACAAAAACCATCTTTTATATCAATAATGCAAAACCAGATGTTTTTGTCTTATTTAAGTTCTTGGTTAGTACCGCTATTCATTACATTGGATGTTTGAGCAAATTTGCATATAAATAGAATTTATGGTTTCAAACTCTTCTTTATTTGAGAACTGTCCTGTGATTGAAAGAAAAGAATCATCATCGTAAAGGATTCTGAATGTTCCAAAATCAACCTCTAATTTATAGATTGAAAAAGACTCTCTATCTTCAATTTCTTTTAAATAGTTGAAAATCTACAGCAGAATGAGGAAAAATCTTATAGATGTCCTTATTGTCGTAATAACAATCTTTTTGAGGATTACCATCATCGGGGAAATAACCTAAGTTTAGATTCTTAATTTGATGTATGGGGAGATGCCCAAAAGTAGATTCTAACGAATAAAAATCAACAGGAATAAATGACATCTCAAAATGGTTATTAGTAAAATCTACATGTATTTCCATCTTTTGTAAGGCATTAAGATTATGTATATAGAATTTAGTTAGCTATCAATAACAAGATTATAGCCAATACAAGAAACCCCAAAAATCCATTGGCTAAGTTATTGTCTGCATGGTCTATAACACTGAAATCATCAGAACCATAACGAATATCTTTATATGATATTTTTTGTTTTGGTCGGAATATCCGCAAGCTTCCATAACGAAGTCCAGCTCCAAGATGCAAAATCACCGAGCGATGCCAATAAAACAACTTGGTAAATAATACAATTATCACGAGAATAATTTTGGCTATACAAATCAATATTTTTTTCATTATTTATTTCTCGTTTTTGGGGAACAATAATCGTTTGGCAAAATATGAAATGACGCAAGAGAGTATAGGAACGGATATAGTCCATAACAGCATTATAATTCCGACCAGTTCATTAGCAGTAATATAAGATCCTTCGTCAGGAGGAATATTCGCAGGGCGTCCACCATTATCATTCCAATCCCACACAAAGCAGAACAGTCCAAAGGAAAGAATTGCCGCTGTAATTAGGAACAAGTATCCAGCCAATTTCCACCATTGATTGCCTTTGTATAGTTTCCATGCCACCGCTCCGCCAAAAAGCATAAGGCAACAAAATCCAAAGGATGCTAAACCAAACAGCACCAACCAATGTTTCATCCATAATATGTAAATGCAGATGATTGTGCATATCAGTACTATTGCCTCAAATATCCAAAATCGTTTATCGGTCAGTTTCATAATCTGTCGGGAATTTAGTCGTTGATAAATCTATGCCACCGCGAAAGTCAACGTCGATCAGACTTGCTTTAGTAAAATCCACATCATGTAACCTACCTTTATTGGAAGTCCAATAATCGAGCCGGCTCCCGTAATAATATCTATTATATTGAGGTCCACAGAACACACAGTTGGCAACCTCTCCGATAAAATTGCAATGAGCAAATGAGGCAGCAATAAAGGCTGTTTGGAAATCACAATTGATGAATGTGCAGTTATAAAAATCTGCAATTCCGAAATTGCGCAACTTTACTCGTTCAAATGTGCAATGATGATAAACCGTTTTACGGTGCAATACAAGTGTAGTAGAACCTATATCAAAATGCTGTAGCTTTCCTCTTTTGAAAACGCAGTCATTAAAGTAACAGCCTCTTGCTACAACACCGGTAAAGTCGCAACCTTCAAAACAACATCGTTCAAAAATCTTTTTTGTCCACCATACAACAAGGCCTCCATTATAAAACGGAGTTTTCTTGAATTCTTGATTGTAATAATGTTTATCAGTAAGCTTCATGATTTAAAACTTCGTTCTTTATCAAATAATCCTCAAAGCCGTTATACTGGGTATAACATTGAAGGTATTCCTTGTATGCAGGATAGAAGATACGGCATTCATTTATCAAGGCCTTGTCATCATATCCTAATCTATTGGATATAACTTGAAATTCATCAACCGAAAGTAACATTCCAGGAATATCATCTATGTCCGCACCGTCCATACCATTAAGTACCCCTGTCGGCATTTCGTGCAAAGAGAACTCTAAAAAGTATTTCAAAGTATGATATTTGTATTTTACAGCAAATTCATTGTCTGGATCTAAATCCAATAGTTTATCTGCTAATTGTCGTGAATCATATTCAAAACCAAGAGCTTCGCAAAACATATAGAGTACATTATTAGTACTGCAATAAGTCCCTTCATGACCTTGAAAGCATCTGAATAGGAAACGAATCCCCTCAATACCTCCTGCTTCAATATCCTTTTGGACCGTTTGAACAATAGCTTTCCGTACAAAAATAGGATTGAGGCAATAATTACCATGCAATTTTCTAAACTCTTCAAGTTCTTCGAGTGTAGGCAATGGCTCACTATATATATTCTTTTCCCATGTAGAAAGTAAAACATGCCGCTGCTTACGTTGCTGCTTGGAAAGTCCATTTGCAGAAAACCGTGAAAAGATTTCAAGATATTCTTTTAATAGTTTATGTTGTTCCATATATACAAAGATACTAATTAAAATACTCCAATTACAAAATTATAAAAAATGCCATTCATTAGCCTATAATGAACTGCATTTCTTTTGTGATTCAGCAATATAGATGGTTTGCAGCCTCATTGTTCTACTAGATTTAGCTCTACCGAACGCAGGCTGATGCTTGCGGAAGTAGAGCCTTCGAATGGTTTTGGCAGTTAGTTCACAGATGTTGGTCACCACTTCCGACTTATCGTATTGTATGCGATGCCGGAAGTGACGACCTTTTGTGGAGGATATGCCATCCGGTTTGCTCCGTGTCAGTGACACCAAGCAAAGCTCGGCTGATAGGCTTTGGTTACAAATGGAAGATTCAGTCCATTGCCACAGAGAGAAACAGCAGGGTTTCACTTCGCTCCACTCAGCTGTTTCTCACAGTGTCAATGAGGTTGGGAAGCAGGTCTTCAAATGGTGATTTGCTCGATGGTTCTACCGAACGCAGGCTGACGCTTGCGGAAGTAGAGCCATCGAATGGTTTTGGAGGCTTGCTCACAGATGTTGGCCGCCACTTCCGACTTTTCGTATTTCATGCGATGCCGGAAGTGACGACCTTTTGGGAAAATGTGCCATCCGCTTTGCTCCGTGTCGGTGACACCAAGCAAAGCTCGGCTGATAGGCTTTTGTGACAAGCGGAATACTCCAATCCGTTGCCATAGAGAGAACCTGCAAGGCTCCACTTCGCTTCACTTTGTAGGTTCTCACAACGGCAACGGTTTTCGGGATGCGCATCTTCAAGACGGTCGGGATGCTGGGTTACGCGGACTTTCTGGAATATATTTGGGATGACCTGTTAGAACTAATCTTTTCCCTTGAAGTCATTGTCAGGAAAGTATTGAAAACCATTGGAGCTTCTTGGTCCAACTCGTTTTATACGTGCAAAGGTACTGCGGACGGGAGAAACATCAAGTGCCGCTTACGCTTTCGGACGGAGGACTTTTCGGCAGCCTTCCACAATTTGTGCCAAATTGGGTATTCCGTAAAGTTCTCTGTCCTCACACTTGCCTTATTCTCCCCGGTGTCCGCAGTGAGGGGATGCACGTAAAACGGTTTTCCCGACCGAGAAGCTCTAAAGGGCTTCACAAGAGGGAAAAGAATCGAAAACGTAAACATCAAAAATATTTGTTATGGACTATTTAGAATTATCCGGAGCAACCATCTCCGAACGTGACAAGGCTTTTGCCCAGGAGTTCGCCAAGTTTGTGAATGGCAGTATGTCTTTACCTGACCAGACTGGCAGGGAACTGACCAGAGCGCACCGCTACCTGCAACAGCAGATGTTCAAGGTGTTTCTCGGCTTTATGAAGCAGCTAGCATACAACTATCAGCAGGGAAGATACGATGACCGCAATGAGTGGGCATCACGGCTTTCTGCAGAAGCCTATCAACGGCTCATTGAGTGTGACTTGATTTTCGACCCCGAATTTCCAACCTCTAAATGACAGGACTATGGACGAATATGATTTTCCCGAATACGGCAGACAATGCGAGTTGATAACCCCTTGGCGAGGCTACCACCGAGGAACTATCGTAGCCCTCTCTGAACATGGTTTTGTGGTTCAGTTCAGCAGTGGCGCAGAAATAGATGTTTATAAAGACGAAATAATTTTGGATTGATATGTGCAGACTTATGACAACGCAGTTGGAGGAAGCCTTGAAAGGCTATCCTCTCTATTCCCAGGACGGCAAGGGGAAGGACGCTATTTGCCGTGCCATCTTTGCGCTCGGTGGCGTACGGTGGTTCATTCTTGAAGGTGAAAAGGAAGGAAACGACACTATCCTCTTCGGTATCGTTATCGGACTGATGGAGGATGAATACGGCTACATTTCCTTGAATGAACTTTCGGACATTGAGTTGGATTTGACCAAACAAGGCTTCGGCAAGCTGCAAGTGAGGCAGCAGGAAGACTTTCGTCCGGTTCCACTGAAGAAATTACGGGACAGCCGGCTGCAGGAGTTCCTTGCAAGAATGGGCTATTGAGTGATAGTGTAAAGTGAAAACAACCTGCCTTGTCCATACACGGATAAGGCAGGTATCAAACAGACAATTAAAGATAAGTTTATGACTACAAACATATTTGCTATTGCCATCCAGCTTGGATGGACTACTACACCCCGGTACAAGGATGGAGAGCTTTATATTGATTTTCATCGAAAAACGCTTAGCGGAGTACCTTTTTCTTTCACTGCAAAAATGGGAGAAGGAAAGATTGGCAATCTCGTCAAAGAGATAGAGTCATTCGTGGATGCCATTGACCCGGAAATTTGTGCCGAGGAATGGATGATTAAGTCGGGAGCCGTTGCGCCTTCCCGTTTGCGACAAGCGGTAAGCGATATGGATGCCATCCGTACCGATGCCTGGCTGTTGGCTTGTATGCTTGCAGAAGCGGACGGACAATCCGTTTTGGCAGGTCTGCCTGAAAGTCAATGGAATTAAAAATAAATTAGAACTGCATACGATGATGGAAGTTCTTCCAAGGGTATAGGTTGAATACAACACTTCCGTTTTATCATCTTACCTGCGAGGATATTTTTTTGCAAAGGTATTGCTGCCCCACCAAGGCGTCAAATCCCTTGCAGAAAATCTTCCTCAAACAAGTTGAGCGTATTTTCTGCCCTGAATTTGCCTTCGTTGGTGGTTGCCAGCACTCTGAAAAAAGCAAAAAACATCCCTTCGGTCAAGCTGCAAAACAGCAAAACAAAAGGGAAAAAAATCAAAGCGTATGGCACAGATTGACAATAACCTCAAACAGCAGTTGGCAAAACCTCAGACTTGGTTCTGCAAGTATTTTCCTAAGCGCATCCGCAACGTGGGTGAAAAGGAAATCGCTGACAGACAGATGGTATATGACTTCAAAGACGGAAGGAGTTTTGAAGCAGTGGCACAAATGACCGCAACAAGCATGAAGGAACAATATGGCGAAAAGTGTTCGGGCATCGTCTTCGTTCCGGTTCCGGCTTCTACCAACGAGAAGAACGAACTCCGCTACAAGGCTTTTTGCGAAAGAGTATGTGAACTGACCGGAGCTATCAATGGCTTTGACCATGTAAAGGTAGCAGGCGGACGGCTTGCCATCCACGAAAACCGCAAATTGGAAAAGGAAATCCGGAAAGTGAACATCATCACTTTTGATGAAAAATGGTTCTGCGATAAAACAATCGTAACCTTTGACGACGTGATAACACGCGGCATCACTTGGGCAACTTATTCCGACCAATTAGAGCAGTTGGGAGCACATGTTATCGGTGGCATATTCTTGGCAAAGACACACTATAAAGTAAATGAACAATGATACAAAAGGATTTTTTATAAGGAGGCTTCCATAGCCTTTACAGGACATAGAGATACCATCCGAACAACAAAATGAAGTAAGGGAACGGCTGAAACAAGCCGTTATCCTTGCTTACAAGCAGGGAAAATACCGCTGTTTCTGTGGCATGGCATTGGGCTTTGACCTAATGGCTGCCGAAGTCGTACTTTCACTCAAGGGGAAGTTGCCTTCTTTGCAGCTGATAGCTGTTGTTCCATTCAAAGGGCAGAACTGCCGATGGAATGTATCGGAACAAAACCGCTATGACCTTATCCTCGGCAAGGCGGATAAGGTCATCGTGTTGAGCGAGAATTATTTCAAAGGCTGCCTTTTGAAACGTAACGACTATATGCTGCAACACTCCGGAAGTGTGATTGCCTACTTTGACGGAAAGCCCCAGGGTGGTACATACTATACGTGCCGCAAGGCTTGGAAGAGAGGGTTGACTATCGTCAATCTCTTCCATCCTTAGACGGGAACAAGATAAGGGGACGTTACTCACGATCTCCCCTTATCTTTCGACCTCTCTTTGGGAGACCTGCCGCCTTGAACGCTATGAGGTCACTGCCAAGAAAACGGATTTTTACCTTGCCCGGCACCTGGATGAAAGGTAACGGATGATGGGGTAACAAGAGATATACATAAATAGTACATCGGTGAATACCCAAATAACGCGCTGCTTCACTGACCGAATAGGTTTGGTCCGGCTTAATCTCTACTGTTACTCTGCGAGTTTCCATATTTCATTGTTTTTGTGCAACATCTTGTTGTTCAGTCTTCTTATTCATCAGATAGTCATTGATGTCTTTGTAGTCGGCATAACGGAAGGATTCGTCCGTAACCCGGTATTCAAATAGCTTATGGAGGGATTCTGTCGCTTCTTTCCCGGCAGCATCATTATCCAAGAAACAATGGATGTGTCTGTAACGCTCCAGATATTGGTACACTTTCTTCTGGTTGCAAACGGAGTTCAAGATGAGATAGTCACACGGACTCTCCATGCGGAAAAGATAATCCTGCCTCTTTACTAAAGTCAGGAAGGACAGGAAGTCCATAAAGCCTTCAAAAACAAGGCATCCTTCCTGGATTTCGCCCGGTGAATAGGCGATGATGCTCAAATCCTTACTTCCCATACAGCCCTTGAAATAGGGATTGCGTAACTCGTAACCTCCGGAGTGGTTACCGAAAGCCACGGAAAAATACCATTTCCCTTTCTGTTTTTGATGGATTTCCTGGCAATAGGTGCAACCGATGGATTCATCAATCTGCCTCGAACACAAATAGCTGAGTAAAGACTTGTTCTTCAAAGGATGCAAGGTGAAGGTTGGCTGTTCATGGCTTGGCTGCGCTTTGCTGGAAGTTGCATAAGGTATTGCAGAACGAACAACGCATCCGCTTTTTCCCTCCAAGTATTCCAGCGTGGCTGATACGGTTGGCAAACCCCTTAATCGCTTTGCCAACTCCACAATATCCCCTCCTTCGGACATGCCATAGTCATACCACCGATTGATATCACGATTAACCTTGAAGGACGCTATTTTCTCTTCCCGCAAAGGGGAGCGATACCAATAGTTATCGCCATAGACCCTGCAAGGTCTGAATCCTTCCTTTTCCAAAAAAGAAATGATGCTGATTTCATGTGCTTGGGATATATTCATTGTTTGTTACACTTTATAAAAATACTTTATCCACATTTTTCCGTATAGGCACCCGTGTAAAGTAAAGCACTTTTTGGAGTCCGTTTATTCATTATCATTGTCGCTGAATAACTCTGCCTCCATCGGAGTCATGTCGTAGAAGAATATCTTGTCCTTCTTTATCACCAGTTTCAAGTCGTTGACCAAATACTGGAGCAGCTTGGCTATGATACTTCGACCTCTCTTGAAACCGATTTCTTCATAAGCTGCCATCAGTGCCTGCACCACATTTTCATAGCCTTTGATGGGGGCTTCCTTGAAAGCTGCCGACAAGGCTTCCCGATGCTGCTCTTCGGTCAAGTCTTTATAACTGATTCGGGCTGATTTGGCTTTTGACTGCTGCTCACAGGTGTGTTCCCTGGCTATTTCCGGAAGTCCTTCTGCATTGACGGTAAAGGCAAAGGGCTTGAACTCCTTCTCCCTTATATGCAGGGGACGTACCTCGCTGACATCCGGATTGGTCGTGCTTTTGGAAATGACAAGTACAGTTTCTGCCTTGTTGTTCATTTCCGTTCCGATGTGTCCTCGCACATTATTGTCTCCCTTGTTTTGATGAAGGACACAGTGGATATGAAGGTCGTATTTCGATGACCATTCCATCATTTTGTTGATGACTTCCACCGATTCTCCGGCATTGTTGATGTCCAACAGCAAATCTCTGATACCGTCTATAATTACCAGACCATAGCCATAATTGTGCGCAAGTGCATAGTCTATGACTTCCATGCGGATGGCTGGAGTGTATTCGCGAAGCCCTATAAAATCCAGGTTCTGGTTGTCCATATCCGTAGGCAGACCTGCCAGCTTCAAGATACGTGCCAGTACATTATGGCAATGGTAACGGCTTTGCTCGGTATCGACATAAAGTATGCGCCGTTTGCCTTCGGGCAGACAGGCCCGATAGTTCAATACGGTACCATTGGAAAGGGAGGCTGCCACCAAGGCTGATACGTTGAATGTCTTTTTTGCCTTCGCCTTTCCGGTTGATGCACTGAAGTTACCAAGGGTGGCTATCGTTGAATTATCCACCCAGATGATTTGAGGGGGAACCGAGTAGGTGTCGGTTGCCTTAATGAGGGCATCATTGAGGATTTGCTCCAGACGACTCTCCATCAACTCCTCATTTTCAATCGTTGTTTTGGATTCCTTGTTCATTATGATAAGAATCTGTTAATCGATTAGCTTTATTTACTGACTTGTACGGCTCTTTGTTTTGCAGCAGCCAACTGTCAAGTTCCTCTTTGTCAAAATAGAGCATCTTGCCTCTTGGCTTGTAGTGGGGCACTTCCTTGGCAGCAGTCAGTTTATACAGCAAACTTTCGGAAATGCCCATGTAGGAACAGGCTTCTTCAAAAGTCAATACTTTCTTGCTCAGGTAGAGATTCTTTTCCAACGTCAACAGGCGCTGTTTCAGTTCATCCAACTTCCCTATCTTGTTCAATGCTTCTTCCACGATCGACAAGCGTTCGTTGAGCCTTGCCATGAATGCGATTCGTTTTTGCATATTGTTATACGTTTAGCGTTGAATAACGGAGACCGATCTCCTTACATGTTTTTTATTATGCCGCAAAAATAAAGGCGAATGGCATCCGGAAGATGACACTCAGAATGATACTTGGGAAGTATCACTCCAAGTATCACTCTTTTCCATTTCCGTTGCTTCACCTGCTTTCATACAGTTCCTCTTTTTTCATTTCGAATACAGCTTTGCGTATGCTTTGGTATTCTGCAGCAACAGATACCCTCGCTTTACTGAGGGATGATGAAAGTGAGGTCCTTTTTATCAATTTTCCACTGCGGACAGAGACTAAAAGACCACATCGATCGAGTACCGTTTGCCAGTTCCGTCCTATCAGGTTGCATTCAAGAAGCTCGTCAAAAAAGACCACTGCTTTCCGGATGTGACATACTTGCAAACGGAATCCGTTCTGACAGCCAAACAATGAGCGAAGTGCATCCTGAAGATTGCTTCCGTCCATTGTTTTAAAGATGTGGTATTCTTCCGAAATGCTGACCATGTGTTCAATTTGTTTATCGGTAAAGCTGCAACCCAGTGAATAGGCAGCCCTCTTCTTGGAATAGACTGCAGAAGTGAGATGGCTATTGACCAATGCACTTAACTCTGCTTGAGTCAAAGAAGGCTTGACAAACAACGGCTTGACCAGATGGAAACTGTCAGTGAACAGCTGACGAATAAGCGTCAGATTCCTACGGTGGGCATTCTTGCACTTTGCACATTCGCAGTCTATATAATAATGACTGCTCAGGAAAAGTTCTATGAAATAATCCAACCTGACCTGCCTTCCTTTTACTTCACTCGAATAGCTGTCTCTTGCTTCAAGAAACAGCTCATAAAGCTCGTTCTCCACATCTTCATTACTTTCCACGTGGTTGTGGACTCCTTTCATCTGCTCAAAAAGAGAGATGACCTTTTGGGCCTTTTCGTTTCATTGTATATAAATTTACTATGTTTTATCGATGCTTTCCGGATTCGTTCAAGTCCTCCGTTTAGATTGTACGTATCGGAGAGCATCAGTTTCTAATTCTTTCGGTGATTTGATTTTACTCTCGTGAAGCCAAGTGTCAATCTCAGACTTCAAAAACATGATGCGTTTGCCTTTCTTGTGAAAAGGTATCTGATGGCAGCTGGTCCATCCATACACGGTCTGTTCTGCCGGATGGCTGGGCAGGTAGTCACATAGCTCTTTCAGATTGAGCCACTGCACTTCCGGTTCCTCTTTGGACTGGGATGTTATACCGTCTAGTTTCAAATCAAGCTCTTTCAGCTTGTTCATCATCCACGAAATAGCTTTGGGCAAATCGTCAAATTTGAGGTTCATTTCAGTCATATTGTTTGTATTATCAGTTAATAATTACAAGGGCAAAGGAACATGTTTTTTTATTACTGATTTACTGCTGAGAAGTATCACATAAACAATCATAGGATAAGCAGCAATTTCATCTTTCTATCCTTCTGACTGTCTGCTGTACTGATGGAGAATTTCATTACGTTTTCTATATCTTATGCACTCTGTCATAAGGGTTTCATAAGGTTTTCATAAGGTTTTCATAAGCTAATCCCTCACAAACAAGCATAAAAAACCACCCACACCGTTCGTGCAGATGGTTTCAATTCAATCTCTATTTTATGGTTACTCTATAATGGGCAAATCCAGTGTAAATGCCTCTGTGGCTTTCTCCTTCTTTTCGTCCACCACCTTTGCATAGACCTGGGTGGTTTTGACGTTGGTATGACCAAGCAGTTTGCTGACGGTATAGATGTCGGTGCCGCTTGCCAGCTGCAGGGTAGCGAACGTATGCCTGAAGCAGTGGAAGGTGATGTGCTTGGTAATGCCAGCCTGTTTAATCCACCTTTCCAATGGTTTGGAAATCCATGAGGGGTCAGGGAGTCCGGCAAAAACCAACAACTCATCATCTTTTCTTTCACCGCAAAGCTGATAGGCTTGCTTGGATATAGGCATGTATTCCACCCCTTTGGTCTTCTGCTGAGTGAAGTTCAACCGATAGCCCCCGTTAAATTCTTCGATTTCCGCCCACGTCAACTTTTGAATATCACTATGACGCAATCCGGTCAAGGCAGAAAACAAAGCAGCCCGCTTGACGATCGGGTCAAAAGGTGTACGAGCCAACGTATTCAGTTCCTCTACGGTCAGGTATTCTCTTCGGCTTTCGCGACCTTGAATACATTTCGCCTTGGCAGAAAGGTCTGTGGTCAGATAGCCGTCTATAAAAGCTTGTTTAAGCACCGCCTTGAATACCGAGAAGTAAGTGGACGCGGTATTGGGTGATATGGTGCCGGTCTTGAACCCGCCACGTTTGGCACTCAACAGATACAGACGAAACTCTTCAATCAGCTTCAGGTCAATCTTAGAAAAAGGTATGGTATCTCCATTGATAAAAATCTTGAAGTTCTCATAAACCCGATTCCATGTAGTACTGATAGCTTCTGAGAACTGGGCATGCCTTTTCTTTTCCATTTCCCTGAAATACTCCAAGAAGTTGTAACGTGAGCGTTCCAACTGTTGCGCCTGTTCACTGTCTGTGTCTGTATAAAGAAAAGCGTTGTCGAACTCCCTTTGGCGAATCTCCCTTACCTTATCAGCATAGATACAAGCTTCCTGATCCAAGTGTGATTTGCATTGGATGACGCCATTGATGTCTCGTTTCGGCTTAAAACTCACGTTTCCTTCTTTTGAAGTACGTGCATTCCGGCTTTTATCCCATAGGGGAGTAGCTATGGTCCGATTCAGATATTCCCGTGTTCGTTGCGGAACGGACCTCTCTGCTGTGAATACCGGATATGCTTCCAAGTACAGATACCATTCATTCCGCTTTTCTGCCTTCCGCAATTTCACGGTAACTTTTGTATTGATTAATGCCTTTTTCATACCTGTATGCCTTTATATAATTCATCAATCTCACTTTTCGGTACATAGACAAAGTTGCCTATTTGTCGAGTAGGAATGGAGTATTTACGGATATGTTTATAGACCGTACTTTCATCCAACTTATACTTTTGGCTAATATCCCCGATGGTATAACAGTCTTCCGGTTCCATGCTATTTTTTTATTTCCTTCTAAAGGCGTTTTCGAAGAGGATAAAGTTTCATCAAATCATCCTTTTTTTGATTTTCCTTCTAAAGGCCACTCTCCTTTTTTTCGTTTCTTATACCAAACGAAGCTTCCGGATGTATTCACGGGCTTCTGGAATGGTCTTTACCATCTCGTCTAAATCATCCGTTTTCTATTTTCGAGAGCGCGGAGAACAGTGGTCGTAGAATTCTTCCATTTTCGGATTATTTTAAACTTGGCTGCTGGCATATGCTTATGTTTTGATTACCAATTATTCTACTGTTGATTTGTTGCACCTTATCGCCTTTTTTATTGCGGTACAAATATGGTACAAATATACAATAAAAATCGCGTAATACAAGACGGTATTACCAAGTTTATGAAACCATTGAAACTATGGATGTTTATCGGGCATGCATCGCCATGTTTTGTATGTGCACCACCCTGAGCACCGCTCTGGGCATACATTTCAGCACTGCAGCCTGGAATGCCGTATTCAATTCGGCCATGGCAGAGTCTACGGTAGCCAGGTCTTGAGCCTTATGGGCATCTTTCAGTTTCTGCAAAGCAGCTTCAATCGGAGCTTTCTTATCAGCAGGCAACTTGTCGCCCAATTCCTTCAACTGATTTTCAGTTGGGAAAATCATAGAATCGGCCTGATTCAGCTTGTCTACTTTCTCACGTTCTTTCTTGTCTGCTTCTGCATTAGCTTCAGCTTCAGCTTTCATCTTTTCGATTTCTTCCTTACTCAAACCAGAGGAGGCTTCGATACGGATAGCCTGTTCCTTACCGGTAGCCTTATCCTTTGCAGATACTTTCAAGATACCGTTAGCGTCGATATCGAACGTTACCTCAATCTGAGGAACACCACGACGAGCTGGAGCAATACCAGTCAAATTGAACTGGCCGATTGATTTATTCTGCGAAGCCATCGGACGTTCACCCTGAAGTACATGGATAGTCACCTCAGTTTGGTTATCGGCAGCAGTGGAGAATGTTTCGCTCTTCTTGCAGGGGATGGTAGTGTTAGCCTCAATCAACTTCGTCATTACACCACCCAATGTTTCGATACCCATTGACAACGGAGTAACATCCAGCAATACTACACCCTTAATTTCATCTGTCAAAACAGCACCCTGAACAGCAGCACCTACAGCAACCACTTCATCAGGATTCACGCCTTTAGAAGGAGCCTTGCCGAAGAAGTCTTCAACCAGTTTCTGTACTGCCGGGATACGAGAAGAACCACCTACAAGGATTACTTCATCGATATCAGAGTTGCTCAAACCAGCATCGCTCATAGCTTTCTTACAAGGTTCAAGACAAGCTGAATCAAGTTGTGAGCTAAAGCTTCAAATTTAGCACGAGTCAAAGTCTTAACCAAGTGCTTAGGCACACCGTCTACCGGCATGATGTACGGCAAGTTGATTTCTGTACTGGTAGAAGAAGAAAGTTCAATCTTAGCTTTCTCAGCAGCTTCTTTCAGACGTTGCATAGCCATCGGATCCTGAGTCAGGTCAGCGCCTTCATCGTTCTTGAATTCCTGCACCAGCCAGTCGATGATTACCTGGTCGAAGTCGTCACCACCCAAGTGAGTATCACCATTAGTAGAAAGTACTTCGAACACACCACCACCAAATTCAAGGATAGAGATATCGAATGTACCACCACCAAGGTCGAATACGGCAACCTTCATGTCTTGTGAGACTTGTCAATACCGTAAGCAAGAGCTGCGGCAGTCGGTTCGTTCACAATACGCTTTACTTCCAGACCTGCAATCTGACCGGCTTCTTTCGTAGCCTGACGTTGAGAGTCTGAGAAGTATGCGGGAACGGTGATTACAGCTTCTGTAACTTCTTGTCCCAGATAATCCTCAGCAGTCTTCTTCATCTTCTGCAGAATCATAGCTGAAATTTCCTGCGGGGTATAAAGACGTCCGTCGATATCTACACGCGGAGTATTGTTGTCACCTTTCACTACTTTATAAGGCATGCGGCCGATTTCTTTCTGCACCTGGTCCCAGTTTTCGCCCATGAAACGTTTGATGGAGAAAACCGTACGGGTGGGGTTCGTGATAGCCTGACGCTTGGCAGGATCACCGATTTTACGTTCGCCACCATCAACAAAAGCGACTACAGAAGGAGTTGTACGCTTGCCTTCACTGTTTGCAATTACTACAGGTTCGTTACCTTCGAATACGGCAACACAAGAGTTTGTTGTTCCTAAGTCAATACCAATAATTTTTCCCATGATCGTTATTTTTTTATTTGTTATTATTCTGTTTCGACGTCCGCCTCAGTGGCAGACGCCAATAAAAAGACAAACGTTGTGCCAAATTGTTCAGAGCAGCCGCAGATTTATACTTGTGGCAGTTTATCTGTCAGTTTGGCAGAATTAAAATCATTTTTTCTGTCGGAAATTACCATTTGTTAATTTCCATTCCATTCAAAAGCTCTACTTTTGTCGCTCGAATCAGAGATAATAAAACATGAACAACATTAATCATTTTCCTTGCATACCTTTAACCGTTCCTCCATGGAGGAAATATTGTTCCACCGTGGAGAAAATATCATTCCACCACGAGGGAAATATCGTTCCACCATGGTGGAACGATTAAGGATTAGTTAACATTGGGCTTAATCGTAGCAACGGAAATGATTGGTTTTCACATATAAAGAAATAAATAAGATGAATATGGAAAAGATGAGAGACAGTATCGACTTCAAGAACACGGACATCAAGACATTGTTCCGCAAACTATTGCTCCCTACTGTACTGGGGATGATTTTCTCTGCACTATTCGTTATCACCGACGGCATCTTTGTCGGAAAAGGAATTGGCAGTGATGCTTTGGCGGCGGTCAACATTGTGGCACCGCTATGGTTGTTCTCTACGGGTGTGGGACTTATGTTCGGAGTCGGCGCCTCTGTGGTAGCCTCCATTCATCTGTCACACGGAAAAGTCAAGGTGGCACGTATCAATATCACACAGTCTGTAGTCATATCTTCCTTGCTGCTGATGTGCACCTCCACCCTATTCTGTTCATTTGCCCCGCAGGTGGTAAAGCTGCTCGGAGGGTCCGAACGGCTCACGCCATTGGCTGTGGAATACATGCTTTGGTTTGTGCCTTTCTCTCTGTTCACGGCATTGCTCAATTCGGGTATGTTTTTTCTGAGGCTGGACGGTTCGCCCAACTTCGCCATGATGTGCAATGTGGTGGCTGCCGTTCTGAACATCCTATTGGATTATCTGTTCATCTTCCCCTTTGGCTGGGGAATGTTCGGTGCTGCACTGGCAAGTGCCATAGGTACCACGGTAGGTGCATTGATGATAGTATTCTATCTGCTGCGCCGCCGGTGCACACTGCGCTTCCACCCCATTAAGATGAGCCGGAAAAGCATGCAACTGATGCGCCGCAACATTGGCTATATGTGCCGATTGGGTTCCTCCGCCTTCTTGTGCGAGGTGGCGATTGCCTGCATGATGTTTGTCGGCAACCAGGTGTTCATCCATTATCTGAAGGAAGACGGAGTGGCGGCATTCAGCATTGCCTGCTATTTCTTTCCTATTATATTTATGGTATATAATGCCATTGCGCAGTCGGCGCAGCCGATTATCAGTTATAACTACGGCCTGAACGAGAGCCAACGTGTCTGCCGCGCCTACTTGCTGGCACTGAAAACGGCCATAGGCTGCGGTGTATGTTTTGCCCTGGTCACAATATTCTGCAGTCCTGAAATTGTCGGTATGTTCATAGACCACAGTTATCCGGCTTATGACATAGCGGTAAAAGGGTTGCCTTTGTATGCCACCGGCTTCGTGTTCTTTGCCGTCAACATCGTATCCATCGGCTATTTCCAGAGTGTGGAGCGTGCCAAGTATGCCACAGTTATCACCCTGCTGCGTGGTTTTATCCTGCTGACAGCCTGCTTTTTCGGACTGCCCCTGCTATTGGGAGACCGGGGAATCTGGCTTGCCACTCCTCTTGCAGAAATGCTGACAACCCTCTTTATCCTCGTGATTTACATATCCGGGAAAAGGAAGCATAAAGAAAAATCCGTATCTTTAGACAAGATGGGCTGTACCCCAACATAACTTTTTCATGCAAGCATAAAAGTCCTGTCTTCGGTTTACACTATCTTTGCAGCATGGAAACTATGATAAAGAAATTCTGCAAGAAGTATAAACTACCGGAAAACACTTTGCACGAACTTCTGTCACACATGGCAGAAGTTCGTTTCAGCAAGGGAGAACTCATTATCAGCGAAGGGGAAAGGAACAGCAACTTCTATCTTTTGAAGAAAGGCATCTGGCGCGCCTACTACCTGACAGACGGCACGGAACACTCCCTTTGGTTCGCCGCACCGGGCGACACTGCTTTCTCATCGTGGGGATATGTGGACAGCGAAGTTTCCCTCGTCAACATCGAATCGGTGAATGAAAGCATCGCCTATTGTATCAGTAAGCCTGAGCTGGAAGCCCTTTTTTCGCATTCCATAGACATGGCCAACTTCGGCAGAAGAATCTTTGAGCGGGAAATTCTGTCGGTAGACAGTTCCACAGTAGCCTACGGCACCCCTCCCACTGCCAAAGAAAGGTACATGACGCTGATGGAAGAGAATCCGGAACTGCTGCAGGATGTACCGCTCAAGTATCTGGCTTCTTATCTCTACATCACTCCGCAATCCCTGAGCCGGATACGCGCAGGATTAAAGAAAAAGTAAAAGACCTTTTTATGTCAAGATGCAAAAAAGGCTCTTAGCAGATTATTTCTGTAAGAGCCTTTTATTATTTCAACCTATCTTGTCAGTTCTTCACCAACACCATCACCAGGTTATTGTCAGCATCGTACAGCCCGATGCCTCCGCCTGCCAGCTTGCCAAAAGACTGAACGGAATTCAAGGCTTTCAGCACACGGCCTTCCACCTCCATATCAGGGCATGCCATCATGGTACTGATAACTTGCGGGAAAGAGATTGCCGACGGATTTTCATCATCAACCTGGAAAGCGCCGTTAATCAGATTGCAACCCGCATTGCCGTGCAAGCGCTTTTCTGCAATATTAAATTCAATGAACGGCTGCTTCTCCATTCCGTCGGGAATAGCCTCGCCCGCAGCCTCACTAATTATCCACTTTCCTTCCAAATCAGACAACTTGGAAACGGACTCTTTCTTCTGCAACACGACTATGGGACGATTGGAAGCACCGCATAAAGCTATATTTTCCTTTCCCAGCTTCTTATACTTTTTCACTTTGTTCAAAGCCGACAATACATTATTTTCCACAGTCATATCCGGACAAGCCATACGGGTACTTGCCAAAGCGCCAAGGTCAATCGTACCGGGCTTGGCATTCACGTCAAACGAACCCATCATACGGTTGCAACCACTGTTGCCAAATACTTTTCCAGTCTTTGTGTCAAAACCGATATAGGGAAATTCCTGACCCGGAGCAGGGACTACGGCAGTACCATTCACTTCAATAATATTCCACTCACCGCTGATGGAAGAAAGAGTTGCAGCATTTTTGGTTGATGCACAAGAAGACAAGCCCATCAACACGCTTGCCATGCATAGGGAAACAAATACTTTTTTCATTGTTATTCGTTGTTTAAGTTAATTTATTCAAGGGGCAAATATATAGAAAATAACCCAAATGCAAGTAATTTGTTTAATATTTGAAGCATTTGCCCCAAAGTATTTAGCAGGATTTTAATGTTTATCTAAGAATTAACCCTTATATTTGCTCTCCGTATTTTTTATAAACCTAATATAATAATATAGTACAAAGAAATGGGTAAAGTTCTTATTATCGGTGCAGGCGGTGTAGGTACTGTCGTAGCACACAAAGTGGCTCAAAATCCGGATGTATTCACTGACATCATGATTGCCAGCCGCACCAAGTCCAAATGTGACGCTGTTGTAAAAGCAATCGGTAACCCTAACATCAAAACCGCCCAGGTAGATGCGGACAATGTAGACGAACTGGTAGCCCTGTTTAATAGTTTCAAACCCGAAATCGTCATCAATGTAGCTCTGCCTTATCAAGATCTGACCATCATGGAAGCTTGTCTGAAAAGTGGAGTCAACTATCTGGACACTGCCAACTATGAGCCGAAAGATGTGGCTCACTTTGAATACAGTTGGCAATGGGCATATAAGAAACGCTTGAGGATGCCGGACTGACCGCCATCCTCGGTTGCGGTTTCGACCCGGGAGTGAGCGGCATCTATACTGCATACGCCGCCAAACATCATTTCGACGAAATACAATATCTGGACATCGTAGACTGCAACGCAGGAAATCACCATAAGGCATTCGCTACCAACTTCAATCCGGAAATCAATATCCGTGAGATTACACAGAACGGCCGCTATTATGAAAACGGAGAATGGGTGACAACCAAGCCGCTGGAAATCCACAAAGACCTGACTTATCCGAACATCGGTCCGCGCGACTCCTACCTGCTTTATCACGAAGAACTGGAGTCTCTGGTGAAGAATTTCCCCACCATCAAGCGTGCACGCTTCTGGATGACGTTTGGACAAGAGTATCTAACCCACCTGCGCGTTATCCAGAACATCGGCATGGCACGCATAGACGAAGTGGAATATAACGGCATGAAGATTGTTCCGCTGCAATTCCTGAAAGCCGTCCTCCCCAACCCGCAAGACCTGGGCGAAAACTACGAAGGCGAAACATCCATCGGCTGCCGCATCCGCGGACTAAAGGATGGCAAAGAGCGTACTTACTATGTATACAACAACTGTAGTCACCAGGAAGCTTATCAGGAAACCGGCATGCAGGGAGTAAGCTATACCACCGGAGTTCCGGCCATGATTGGTGCCATGATGTTCCTCAAGGGATTGTGGAAGAAACCGGGAGTATGGAATGTAGAAGAATTCAATCCGGACCCGTTCATGGAACAGCTCAACAAACAAGGATTGCCTTGGCATGAGATTATCGACGGAGACTTGGAAGTTTGAAATTAATGATTAAACATTAATCATTATCCACTAATCATTAAACATTAACAAAGTGAATATAGGAGATAAAGCACCCGAAGTATTGGGTATCAACGAAAAAGGTGTAGAAATCCGCTTGAGCGACTATAAGGGAAAGAAGATTGTACTTTACTTCTACCCCAAAGACATGACATCCGGCTGCACGGCACAAGCCTGCAACCTGCGGGATAATTATGCCGACCTGCGCAAAGCCGGTTATGAAGTCATCGGCGTCAGTGTGGACAGCGAAAAGTCACACCAGAAATTTATTGAGAAAAACAATCTGCCTTTTACCCTGATTGCAGACACCGACAAGAAGCTGGTAGAACAATTCGGAGTATGGGGCGAAAAAAGCATGTATGGCCGCAAATATATGGGAACGTTCCGCACAACTTTCATCATTAATGAAGAAGGTATTGTAGAGCGCATCATCACTCCGAAAGAAGTGAAGACCAAAGACCATGCGGCACAAATTTTATAATCATTAAACATTAACAACGTGGCAAAAAAAGACGAACTGAATTTTGAAAATGGCAGCAATCTGGCATCGGGCGAAAAGCTGAAAGCCTTACAGGCTGCCATGGACAAGATAGAAAAGAGCTTCGGTAAAGGCTCTATCATGAAAATGGGCGACGAAAGCGTCGAACAAGTAGAAGTTATTCCCACAGGTTCCATCGGCCTCAATGTGGCTCTTGGCGTGGGAGGATATCCCCGCGGACGTATCATCGAGATTTACGGCCCGGAATCTTCCGGTAAGACAACCCTTGCCATTCATGCCATCGCTGAAGCGCAAAAGGCAGGAGGCATTGCCGCATTCATTGATGCAGAACATGCTTTCGACCGCTTCTATGCGGCAAAACTGGGTGTGGATGTGGACAATCTGCTGATATCACAGCCGGACAATGGCGAACAAGCACTGGAAATCGCAGAGCAACTGATCCGTTCCTCCGCTATTGACATCATTGTTGTCGACTCTGTGGCCGCCTTGACCCCGAAAGCTGAAATTGAAGGCGATATGGGTGACAACAAAGTAGGTCTGCAAGCCCGGCTCATGTCACAAGCCTTGCGTAAACTGACGGCAGCTGTCAGCAAAACACGCACCACTTGTATTTTTATCAACCAGTTGCGTGAAAAAATCGGTGTCATGTTTGGTAATCCAGAAACAACTACCGGTGGTAATGCTCTGAAATTCTATGCTTCCGTACGTCTTGACATCCGTGGAAGCCAAGCCATCAAGAACGGCGATGAAGTAATCGGCAAGCAGACCAAAGTGAAAGTAGTGAAAAACAAAGTGGCACCTCCTTTCCGGAAAGCAGAATTCGATATCATGTTCGGTGAAGGTATCTCCCGTGCTGGCGAAATCATTGATTTGGGTGCTGATCTAGGCATCATCAAGAAAAGCGGCTCATGGTTCAGCTATAACGAGACGAAAATTGCCCAGGGACGCGACGCCGCCAAGCAGGTAATCCTTGACAATCCGGAACTGGCAGAAGAGCTGGAAGGGCTTATCTTTGCAGAATTGAGAAAAGACAAATAACAAAAAAACTTGCCAATAGAAAAACAAAACATTCTATTGGCAAGTTTCCCTAAAAGGTTACCGCTTCCTATTCCATCTTTTCCAAACGTTCTTCCAAAGCCTCCATGCTTTTTTCAAAACGTTTCCATGTATCGGTATCCATTTGTTCTTTCAGATACTTGTTGTCTTTCAGCTTGGCTACATTTTCCAGCCCTTTCAATGCCAGTTCTTGCGAATGCTTCAATTCTCCAAGCCAATCGCGGTTCTTCAACTTCTCTATCTCCGCCCAGTTTATATCCGGAAGCTGTATATTCACATTGTTACCATTCCAGCTGGTATTCTGATACATCATGATATTCTGTATATCCTTCAAAGTCATATCACCTTCCAGATAAACAAATTTCAGAGTAGCTGCACCATCTACAATCATAATCAGCTCCTTCACCTTTTCCCCTTTACGGCTCATGTAGAATTCAGAACTGGAGACTGTTCCCTTCTGCTTCATCAGCAATTCATATCTGGAAGACTGCACCAAAGAACGAAGATCCTTACGCATTTCTTTCTTTACATTATTATCCATTGTAGAAAGTACCTGCACAGAGTTCAACTGTCCGGACACTTTCCCAATATAAACATCTTTAGTAAACAAGTTGGGATTCGTTTCTATCATTGCCTTGGATATGTAGACGGACGACACGCCTTTCATATCTCCATACTTGTTGAATAGGTTCTTCTGTGCCTGGCAAAGCAAAGGCAACATCAGCAGTACACCTGCCAAAATCATTTTCATTGTTTTCATATCAGATTATTGTTGAATTTCTTTTCTTACTTCCTGGTTCACCTTCGTTACGTCTATCCGCGTTTCCTCTATCTGTTCAATTCCCTTGTTCAGATTCGCAGACACCTCGATTAAAGTGGCCTGCAATGCCTTATAAGCAGCTTCCGGATCAGAGAAAGTGTCCTGAGGTGTAGGAGGACGCATATCCTCTCCATGTTCGTAATGCCATAACCTACACCTACAAGAACCAGAATGGTGGCAGCAATACCTCCTATCCAGCGCCAATTACGTTTGGCCTTGTTCCGGTGGAAAAAACGTTGTTCCTCTTCAGCCTTTTCATCAATCATCCGGCTCAGTTTATCCTCCAATCCGGCGGGAACATTATCCACCACTTCCCCGGGAAAAAAGCTGAGAAAGAGTTTCTTGTCCTTCTGCAAGTGCTCGGGCACTTCTTCGGTTCTGAAAGCTTCCTTCAACAACTCTTCTTCCTGCTCGTTGGTATTCCCTTCATAAAATTCGGCGAGCAGCCTTTCAATTTCCTCGACTTTCATAGTTACTCCATTTATTAAATTCCTCACGTATCTTTTTTCTTGCCCGGGACAACAGTACACGGACATTGGTAGCATTCAATCCCGTGACCTGCTCTATCTCTTCATAAGAACATCCCTTGACATCACGCAACGTTACTATTTTCTGCTGTTGCACCGGCAGACGGGCAATGATGTGCCTTACCTGCTGCGCTTCATCCCGCACTTCAAAGTTATCTGCTTGAGACACATTATGCACTTCGGCCAACTCCACACTCTGTCTGCTCAAAGTATACTTTCCCGAACGAAGCAAATCAAAGCACATATTTTTCACCAGAGTAACGCTGAATGCTTCCGGATTACTGATAATGGCCAGTCCTTCCCGCTTGTCCCACAACTTCAGATAAGCTTCCTGCACCAAATCTTCAGCATCGGCAGCATTCTCCAATAGTCTATAAGCTATGCAGTACAACTTGCGATGATATGGCAGAAACTCTTTTTTAAAACTTTCAGCGTCCATGGGCTATTTATCAATAGTAGATTCCTGTTTATACCCTTCAGACGTAGGGAGGAAAGGATTTTGTTACACGGCCAGGAAGAAAAAATGGAAAAAAAATGAAAACACCAATAGCACCAGCCCAAGAGTGCGTTTATTTCAAGACATCAGCAATCCGCTTTTTAAGATTCAATTTTGCAATGTCTTCAGGCTTCAGCTCAAGCTCCACCAACACCTTCGCTGTGGAGAGTCTGTATTCCTGCTCTAACGTATCATAATTTATCTGTTCCTTATGAATGGAATACAACAAAGCAAAATCGTAGTTCAAGGCACGTGAGACATTATACAACGTATCCGTATCAACACTTTTTCTCGTAAGCATATAGTCTACACTTTGAGGCTTAACTTTCAGTCTTCGTGCAAGTTCCGCCTTGGTAACCTGCTGTTCAAGCATCACGTTCTTGATTATCTCTCCGATGTATATATTACTTTTTTCCATTTATATGAAGGTACAAATTAATCATTCATATTATAAGGAACACCAATACCAATTTGTCTGTATGTATCGTTCTTTTTATTCATAATTCGTTTGTTTTATCAAATATTTTATGATACTTTTGCAACATATTCATATAAACAAACAAATAATATCTGCTATCATGAATTTACTGACATGTATTCTCATAGCCATCCCTATCGGCATTATTTTTATTATGCTATGGATATACAATGACTACCGGAAATATAAGAAGAAAAATAAGCTGGCCATTTTGCTGTTTCTCCTATTTCCAACCACTTTATCTGCACAATACGTTGATGCGGGATGCCAAGTATCCTTTAAATGGCTGGAGAACCAAAAAGGGAAATTAGAGTATACAAAAGATGGGGTTACTTATAAGTTTATTCCAAACGACTCCCAATGGGAAATTATAATTCGCAACAACTCTTCAGAAGATATCCGAATAAACTGGGAAAATATGCAATTCATTGTGGACGGAAGAACCTCAGAAGTCAAATACCCCATACTGGCAGAAGCGGAAACTCCCTTTGCAATAATAAAAAGTCAGGCAGAAACAAGCCAAAAGATTGGCGTGACAACTTATACGGCAATAAAGCAAACTCTCGAATATACAACAAGAAAGAGATTAGGAAAGGGAGGAATTCCTCCATTACCATTATCCTTCCCATATCTATCGGTAAGCACCCTCAATTCTTCACCTCTTTCGACTTTATCATCAAAAAAGTGAACTAACTATGACTTCTCAAGATATAAAAAAACAGCTGAAAGAACCACATTTCTGGAACATTGTATTAACTGGTCAGCACGCCGAACCGAGGACAAAAGCAATGCTGGAAGCAAAAGGTATCATAACTTGGCTTCCACTTGCTCCGGTCCGGCGTCAATGGGGAAGGATATTAAAAGAGATACACACCCCGGTTATCCCGAGATGTGTATTCGTCTATATATCCAATGAGGAAAGAAATACGTTGCAAAAATCCTACCGACTTCTTCAACCAGAAGTTATACTTCAAGAACTGCCGGACCTATGCAATCAGAACAAGTAGATATATGCCAACGTGCTCACACTAATCACTATCCACAACAAAGTGCCTTGTATCAAGGGCTTGATACCTACTGCCTTCAGTACATCACGTGACAGAGAGGCACCGATAAAGAACAGAGTGATAGTCAGCGTCTTGCGAGCCAAAGAATTGATTCCCTCCCCAATCATGGCACCCGTTTCGGTAGTGCCCAGCACATAAGTATTGAAAATCATAGCCAGCACAAAGAAGAAGATGAACCAGGGAATACTGATTTTCTGTCCCTTACTCTTAAAGATGAACGAAGTTACCAGAGCCAAAGGAATAATCCATAAGGCACGTGTCAGCTTTATAGTCGTTGCCACCTTCAGGGCCTCCTCGCCATATGCGGCACCTGCTCCCACTACCGAACTCGTATCATGTATGGCAATGGCCGCCCATGTGCCGAACTCATGCTGGCTCATGTTCAAAGCGTGGCCTATCATCGGAAAAACAAACAATGCAATGGCATTCAATATAAAGATGGTGCCCAATGCCACAGACATCTCGCTATCCTTTGCCTTCAATACCGGACCCACAGCCGCAATGGCACTGCCTCCGCAGATAGCCGTACCGGAGCTGATAAGATAAGAAGTGTCACGGTCCACTTTCAGGAACTTACGTCCTATGAGCCAGCCTATGAGCAATGTCCCTACTACAGAAATAATCGTGAACTCCATTCCCTCCTTGCCCGAAGCCAGGGAAGCCTGCAGATTCATTCCAAATCCTAACCCTACAACAGAGTATTGCAATAGATACTTTGAAGTCTTCTTATTGAACTTCGGATGTGCCTGCCCACACAACAATGCAAAGGCCAACCCCAAGAACAACGCCAACGGTGGAGTGACCCACGCCGAATAGGCATGCATACCGGGCACATAATCCAGCAGCAGAAAGAAGGAGAGGACAACCAGAAGAGATACATAAATAAATTTATTATTACTTTGAAGAAAAGGCATATTAATGCTTTTAGCCAAAACTCGATTTGAAGCCATACTGTTTATTTTACTATTATTACTAATGTTTATTCCTTAATTTTCCGGGTGCAAAGGTAGTTCTATTTTAGTACACCCGCCAATCGTTTCTACTTATAGACTATAACTTATTGTTATCGGGACATAAACATATAGTTCATAAAGGCTTGTGACAATCCTCCTTCCTGCCCTTGCAATTGGACAAAGCAGAAGTCGCGAAGCATGGGCATATCCTTTATCTCGACCACGCGGAAAGTGCCTGCCGCCAGTTCCTTGCAGATGGAACGGATAGACACGATTCCCATGCAATCGGAGTTTTCAAGAAAGAGCTTGATGCTTTCGGTACTACCCAGGTACATCAGTACATGGAGTGAGGAAAGCTTGACGCCGTGCTTCTGGAGTGAGCGTTCTATCACGTCCAGCGTACCCGAACCGCGCTCACGGAGCACTAAAGGAATAGCGGGCAAATCCTGGGGAGTAATCTCTTCGGGCAACTGCAAACGGCTTTTGGAATGGACTACCGCTACCAGTTCATCCTCAAGAAAAGTAGTGTACTTCAGATTGGGAAGGCGGAAAACCCCTTCCACCAATCCCAAGTCAATGCGGTGTTCCTGCAAAGCGGCTTCTATTTCCCGGGAATTTCCATTGAGCAAGGACAAGTTGACCTGCGGAAACTTGCCGATAAAACTGCCTAGCAACGGAGGAAGCACATACTGCGCAATGGTAGTGCTGGCTCCCAACTTGAGTTCTCCAATATATTCGTTATGTAACAAGTGCATTTCATATTCCAGCCGTTTATAGTCCTCCAATATCCGTTCGCAATGCTCCAAAAGCAGCCGGCCCGACTCGGTCAGACTGATTTTACTTCCCTGCCGGTCGAAAAGCCTCGTCTGTAAGTGGCCTCCAGCTCCTGGATATGCTTGGTTATAGCCGGCTGACTGACAAACAACTCTTGCGAAGCCTTTGTAAAACTCAAGTTCTTGGCAACAGACTGAAACACTTTTAAACGGAAATCACTCATATACTTCTTATATCTTATAACTCGTCAGACTTGATGCCGAAAGCATGCGCCAAAGAATAGAACACCGGCTCCAGGCGGCAATACACCGGGCTCAGAGGTTCCTCCGTAATGAAATACACAGCTTTGCCCCGTTCTTCCTCACTCTTGTCTTTGAAGAAACCCGCCAGCTTCTCCTCCACTCCATTACCATATACTTGATGGAAAGGCAACAGCATCAAACACTTCACATCTGCAGAATCAAGCGCCAGGTTCATCAGGTCAAGAAACAGCGCTTCGGTCGAGACTAAACCGGAAGAGGTGACGGAAGAAAATGTAAATTCGCCCAACGGCGTACGGCATGCCTGGTGATTCAGTTTATTCACATCGGATGGTTCACAACACTTCAGCACGTCCGCTGCCGGAGTATGCACCAGCAACACTTCTACCTCATTTTCTTGTTCTCTCAAGCCGGCGTCCAATGCCAGATAGCTCAACCATGCCGGCAGGTCAACATCGGGTAGCTTCCGTCCCAACTTACCTTCCAAAAAGTTCTTTGCACCATATACCACTTCATTCAGAAATGCAACATCTATCAATATCACATTTGCCGGAAACTTTATCTTATCCTCCATTATCTTCTATTTTAATACGTAATTATACATAATGCTCCTCTGCAAGCGGAGCTCCGAAAACCTACCACACAGAAAGCACAAAACTTTGAAGCAGTAAAAGTACGACAAATTTATCAATAACTTGTATCATCCCAAGCAATTAATCTATATCTCCGAAGCGGAAAGAGAATATCCTTCCCCGCGCAACACGGAAACCTTGGAGCTGGAACACGAAGACTTAGCTACTAAAACATATAGGCCCTCACTACATAAGATGTGCATCTCGTACTACATGAGATGTACACCTCGTACTACATGAGATGTACATCTCATGCATGACATCCTTATTTGCCCTTCTCTTTAACCAATAGAGTTTAATACGAAAAGGAACTTTGCTCCAACTTCTTATCTAAAGAAGTAGAAAGAAACAAAACGACTGATTTACAGACAATTTGTCATTTTACATATTTTATATGCAGACAATTTGTCCGAAATGTGCCAATGGCAAATCTTTTGCGCCTTCCCAAGTGTTATGAAACTGATAAAATAGAAAGGAGAACAAAATATGAACTTTAACAACTTTACCATTAAAGCGCAAGAAGCAGTGCAGGAGGCTGTGAACCTGGTACAAAGCCGTGGACAGCAAGCCATCGAGCCCGTGCATGTACTTCAAAGCGTGATGAAAGTGGGTGAAAATGTCACCAACTTCATCTTCCAGAAGCTGGGCATGAACGGTCAGCAGATAGCACTTGTACTGGACAAGCAAATTGATTCTCTGCCCAAGGTATCCGGCGGAGAGCCATACCTGAGCCGTGAAACGAACGAAGTGTTCCAGAAGGCCACCCAATATTCCAAGGAAATGGGTGATGAATTCGTCTCCCTGGAACCGGTACTGCTGGCTTTGCTGAATGTGAAAAGCACTGCATCCACCATTCTGAAAGATGCCGGGATGACGGAACGCGAACTGCGCGAAGCCATCAACGAACTGCGAAAAGGAGAAAAAGTAACTTCACAATCCAGTGAAGACACTTACCAGTCATTGGAAAAGTACGCTATCAATCTGAACGAAGCAGCCCGCAGCGGCAAACTGGATCCCGTCATCGGCCGTGACGAAGAGATACGGCGTGTCCTGCAGATTCTGAGCCGGCGTACCAAGAACAACCCGATTCTTATCGGTGAACCGGGTACCGGTAAAACAGCTATCGTAGAGGGACTTGCCCACCGTATCTTGCGTGGAGACGTCCCCGAGAACTTGAAGAACAAACAAGTCTACTCCCTGGATATGGGTGCACTGGTGGCGGGCGCTAAGTACAAAGGCGAATTTGAAGAACGCCTGAAGGCCGTTATCAACGAAGTGAAGAAGTCGGAAGGAGACATTATCCTCTTCATTGATGAAATCCACACCTTGGTGGGTGCAGGCAAGGGCGAAGGCGCCATGGATGCCGCCAACATCCTGAAACCCGCCCTGGCACGCGGTGAACTGAGGAGCATCGGGGCCACTACCCTCGATGAATATCAGAAGTATTTCGAAAAGGACAAAGCGTTGGAGCGCCGGTTCCAGATTGTCATGGTGAACGAACCGGATACACTGAGCACCATCTCTATTCTTCGTGGTCTGAAAGAACGTTACGAAAACCATCACAAGGTACGTATTAAGGACGATGCCATCATTGCCGCCGTAGAGTTGAGCAACCGTTACATCACCGACCGTTTCTTGCCGGACAAGGCTATCGACCTGATGGACGAAGCCGCCGCCAAGCTGCGTATGGAGGTCGATTCCGTACCGGAAGAGCTGGACGAGATTTCGCGTAAGATAAAGCAGCTGGAGATTGAACGTGAAGCCATCAAGCGCGAAAACGACAAGCCCAAACTGGAACAAATCGGCAAAGAACTTGCCGAGCTGAAAGAGCAGGAAAACTCGTACAAGGCGAAATGGCAAAGTGAAAAGACCCTTGTCAACAAAATCCAGCAGAATAAGGTGGAAATAGAGAACCTGAAGTTCGAGGCCGACAAGGCTGAACGGGAAGGCGACTATGGCCGGGTGGCCGAAATACGCTACGGCAAACTGCAAGCGCTGAACCAGGAGATTGAAGAAACGCAGCAAAAACTGCACGAGATGCAGGGCGACAAGGCCATGATTAAAGAGGAAGTGGACGCTGAAGACATCGCCGACGTAGTATCCCGCTGGACCGGCATACCCGTAAGCAAGATGCTGCAAAGCGAAAAGGACAAACTGTTGCATCTGGAGGCGGAACTGCACCAGCGGGTTATCGGGCAGGACGAAGCCATCGAGGCCGTATCCGATGCCGTACGCCGCAGCCGTGCCGGACTGCAAGACCCGAAACGTCCTATCGGCTCATTCCTTTTCCTGGGAACCACCGGTGTAGGTAAGACGGAATTGGCAAAGGCGCTGGCGGAGTTCCTCTTTGACGACGAGACAATGATGACCCGTATCGACATGAGCGAGTATCAGGAGAAACACAGCGTTTCCCGTCTGGTTGGAGCGCCTCCGGGATATGTGGGCTACGATGAAGGTGGACAACTGACAGAAGCCGTAAGGCGGAAACCGTATTCTGTCGTCCTATTCGACGAAATCGAGAAAGCGCATCCGGACGTATTCAACATCTTGCTGCAAGTGCTGGATGACGGACGTCTGACGGACAACAAAGGGCGTACGGTCAACTTCAAAGAATACGATTATCATCATGACCTCCAACATGGGCAGCGGCTATATCCAAAGCCAGATGGAGAAGCTCAACAGTAGCAATAAGGAGCAAATCGTAGAGGAAACCAAAAAGGAAGTGATGAATATGCTGAAAAAGACCATCCGCCCGGAATTCCTGAACCGTATCGACGAGACCATCATGTTCCTGCCACTGACAGAGCCCGAAATCAAGCAAATTGTGGTGCTCCAAATCAAGAGTGTGCAGAAGATGCTTTCCGGTAACGGTGTGGAACTGGTTCTGACAAATGCTGCCATAGACTTCCTTGCCAATGCAGGGTATGACCCTGAATTCGGTGCCCGTCCGGTGAAACGTGCCATACAGCACTATTTGCTGAACGACTTGTCGAAGAAGCTGCTGGCTCAGGAAGTAGACCGCAGCAAGCCTATTACAGTGGATGCCAGTACCACTGACGACGGACTGGTTTTCAGAAATTAAAAGCAATCCGTATCCCCCAATAAAAGAGGCGATTCCCAATAGTCGAGAATCGCCTCTTTTATTTTGTATTTCAATCCTTCTCCGGTTACTCGGCCTTGCTTTCCTCCTTCGTTTCTGCCGCAGGAGTTTCTTCAAAATCCGTCATACCGCTTGCCACCAGCAAATTATACCAAACAATCAATTTCTTGATGTCGGACGGATATACGCGGTCGCGATCGAAAGTAGGCAATACCTCTGCCAGGTAAGCACGCAAATCGTCGGCAGTAGCTTTCTTCAAATCCATCACTACGGCAGCACCATTTTCCTTTTTCTTCATGGAAAGAAACACTTCCTTCAAAGGAACATCTTCCGTATCTGTATACATGGCGATATCGCCCAAAGAAATAATCTTCTCATTACCATAAGCAGGGAAACGCTTCTTGTCTGCAAGCGACTCTACAATCAACATATTTTTTCCCTGGGAAACAAGCTTATATAATCCCGGTTTACCGGAAATGGACAAAATAGTCTTCAACATAATATATTCTGTTTTGATGATTAGTAGTTATTTTTTTCGGGGGGCAAAGATAATGTAAGCCGAAGACAATACAAAATAAGCTTGCTTATTTTTATTGTTAAGGAGATGCCTATTTGCGTAACAGATAGTGCATTTTTTCAGATAGCGAACCGATTAGCTCTAAAACTTGCGGTATCAATGGAGTTTCGTCGTCATTTACAATGACAAAATCTGCATATTTACGCTTTTCTTCGTCATTCATCTGGCTACGAATACGCTTTTCTATCAATTCGCGCGAGGAAGCATCCCGCCGGACGGCACGTAAAATGCGCACCTCTTCGGGCGCATAGACCATAACAATAGCATCCACTTCACCCGCAAACCCCGCTTCGACCAGAATGGCCGATTCTATACCGACAATGGGAAAAGCGGTGCGGCATTGTGTCCACCGCCTGAAATCCTCCTTTACACGAGGATGCACAATACAGTTGATTTCTTTGGCATGCTCCGGACTGCCGAAAAGATAAGACGCCAACAAAGGCTTGTTCAGCGTGCCACCGGCATACACTTCCGCACCAAGCAAAGCTGACAAATCCTCGCGGATCAATGAATCGGATACCATCAGCCTTTTCGTTTCCAAGTCCGAGATATAGACGGGAACACCCAATACCTCCAACAGCCGGGATACCATACTCTTTCCGCTACCGATACCACCGGTTATACCTATCTTAATCGCCATAATCAGGAGAAACTTGCTCTATCAGAAAATCCACTTGTGCCGGATTGAAGCGTACCTGGCTCACCCCTTTCGGCAGATTCTTAATCTTTACCGTATACTTGTCGGAACCCAGACGGAGCAGTTCCTCATAGGACACGTAAATATGAAAATCATCAGCGTTAATCTGCCTGAAATGACTCAGACCAACCTGAAACGTGACCTGCACCTTGGAAGGGAAAGCGCGCAGCACCTTGTCGGCAGGAAAGTTAACGCCACGCAACGGCACCTCCACTGTCTTTTCCGTATAAATATCCACCGGAAGCATCATCTCAATGGAAGAAGGCACAAACTTCACACCTTTCTGGATACGCAGGGGGACTTGCTGCCTCAAGGTATCCGATATATCTTCCAGCTTCACCGGTTGCGTATAGGCAACAGCAATCGTATCCAGCACGCCTTGCGGCGCATACACCAATACGGAATCGGGACTGAATATCGTATCCGAAAGATAATACTCACGTCCGGCACTCAGCGTGCCGCGCAGCTTCACCGGCACCAGTTTGGAGGCTCCCGTCGAATAGATGTACTCCAATGTATCCGGCTTCATGGAAAGCAGGCGGGTAGAGGCATTCAGCTGGTTCAGCACTTTCTTTTCAAACTGCGAGGGATATATCCTTACTTGATTATCCACGCCCTTATAATCGGCATAATCGAGAATAACGGGATAAAAGCTCTTTCCCAACATATAGTTGAGCAGTACCGTTCCCTTATCCTTTACCTTGATACGGAGTTCTGAAGCAGGTTCAGAGGTAATCACCACATTATTGGGCACTCCCTTCAGCCGCACCGGTATAGAAAAGTCCGCCTCATAGTCGTTGTTCAAGGTCTGCAAGAGCCAGAAGCCACCGGCTACAAAGAAAAAAAACAAAAAAATGAAGAACTCCCTGCTTTTATCGCTAAGCAGAAAGTCCTTCACTTCTCTTGATATCTTCAGATATGTACGTTGTATGTTCCTACGTTCAAACATAGGCTCACATTTCTATTATTTAGATGCCTGACTGCTGTTCGCATCAGCAGCTGCAGCAAAAATAGAATTCTTGTCTATACGAATCTTAACGTTAGAAGCGATTTCAAGCACCACATCATTGTCATTAATTTCTTTAATCACACCATGGATACCACCAGCTGTGATTACTTTCTGATTCACTTGAAGCGATTTACGGAAGTTTGCTATTTCTTTTTGCTTCTTGTTTTGAGGACGAATCATAAAGAAATACATGATAACAAACATAGCTATCAGCATAATCCACATCATGCTACCACCACCGGCAGGGCCTGCAGCGGGAGCCTGCAGGAAGAATACAGTCATTAAGTTCATAAATACTCAGTTTTGGTTTCTATTATTAAACAAAGGTATCAGTTTTTCGTCAACTTACCTTCTTTTTTTTCAATTGATTAACTATTCCATCCAATGTACCGTTCACGAAGCTGCCACTTTTGGCCGTGCTGTAAACTTTGGCAATATCGACATATTCGTTCAACGAAACACTCACCGGAATGTTCGGGAAACTTAAAATTTCGGCCAAGGCACACTGCATGATTACAACGTCCATAAAGGCTACACGGTCCAAGTCCCAATTACGCGTGTTCTCGCTGATGAGGTGACGGTAATAGTCACAGTTCAAGATGGCACGGCGGAACAAACGGCGTGCAAATTCCTGGTCTTCCTCATCCTTGAACTCTGGTAGAAGTTCCTGATTGGCACCATTCTTCTCTTCAAAGCGCTTGATGGTTTTCAGTACGAAAGTATCCACAATCTCCTTGTCGTCATTCCAGTAGAGGCTCTGGTCTTCGAACACATTGTCCAAGGCTTCGTTGTTGAAGACAAAAGTCTTATACAGCTTTCTCCACAATTCACGGTCGTATTCGTAAGAATTGTCCGAAGAAGCCATATATTCCTTATATATATCTGATTCCACAATTTTCTCATACAATCCCTTGACAAAGTCTTCATCATTGGCCCACGTGCGCTTTTGGTTGGCAATGAATTCCGTCAATTGTTTGTTCACTTCCAACTGGGCTATGAACTTGTTTTCCACAAATTTCATGTTGGGATACAGCTCCTCGGCAGTGGGAGCCAGCTTAGCTTTTGCCGCATCAATACGTTTTTGTGCGTAGTTCGTCAAAGCTATCATCAGCATCAGCAGGTAGTTGTAGAGGTCGTATGCCTTTGAAAGACTAAAGAATAATTCTTTCTCCGCTGAGTCTAAATTTTTACTGCCATTCTGATAATAAGCATATACAATCTGTATAATCTTAAGACGAATAAGAACTCTGTTGATCATAATTCTAAAGTAAATACTAGTGTTTTAACAAGGCGCAAAAGTAGATATTTTTAATGAGTTTCCACAAATAAATCACATTTTTTAATGCAGTATTTGATTCTCTGCGCTTTTTCTTTTGACAGTTTAAAAAAAATCGTCAATTTTGAGCCCGATAAAGAGCTAAAAGCTACGAGATACAAGTTTTAAGGTGATAATATCAAAATTGAGACCTATTATAATATGGAAGACTTTAAGAAGAAAAACGCAGCGGACATGAACGACAAGGAGATTGTATTCTCCAAATCCATCAAAGCAGGTAAACGCATCTACTATTTAGACGTCAAGAAAAACAGAAAAGACGAAATGTTTCTCGCCATCACGGAAAGCAAGAAGATTGTGATGGGCGAAGGAGACGACTCGCAGGTAAGTTTCGAAAAGCACAAAATCTTTCTATACAAAGAGGATTTTGAAAAGTTCATGAACGGACTCCAGCAAGCCATCGGCTTCATCCAGGAGCAGCAAGGCTGCTATACAAGACATACCGCTGACGAAGAGGCTGAAAGTCCCGAAACGGGAAAAGAAGAACTGCCGAAAGAGGAAAAAGCGTCTTCATTGGAAGGAGAAATCAAGATAGACATTGAATTTTAAGTTATAACCTTTTGATAATTCAAAAAAAGCTGTACTTTTGCACCGCTTTTTTGCAACATCGTGTGATAAGCCACATCGTGTGATGGTGAATTAAGCAAAATAACTTAATTTAGAGTAACACAATTTTTTGAAATGAAATCAATTGAAGTAAAAGGAACTGCAAGAACTATTGCAGAACGCTCTTCAGAACAAGCAAGAGCTTTGAAAGAAATTCGTAAAAACGGTGGTGTACCTTGTGTACTTTATGGTGCAGGTGAAAATGTTCACTTCACTGTACCTGCAGAGGGTCTGCGTAACTTGGTTTATACTCCGCACATCTACGTAGTAGACCTGGTTATCGATGGCAAAAAAGTAAACGCTATCCTGAAAGATATTCAGTTCCATCCGGTAAAAGATACTATCCTGCACGTTGACTTCTATCAGATCGACGAAGCTAAACCTATCGTAATGGAAGTTCCTGTACAGATGGAAGGTTTGGCAGAAGGTGTTAAAGCCGGTGGTAAGCTGGTACTCCAGATGCGTAAGCTGAAAGTAAGAGCTTTGTATAACGTAATTCCTGAAAGACTGACTATCAACGTTGCCCACTTGGGACTTGGTAAGACTGTTAAAGTTGGCGAATTGCAATACGAAGGTTTGCAATTGATGAATGCAAAAGAAGCTGTTGTATGCGCAGTTAAGTTGACTCGTGCTGCAAGAGGTGCTGCCGCTGCTGCTGGCAACTAATCGATTCTTTCCAAGAAAGACTAAATATTCGGGAACGCGGATTAACGCAGCCAACGCAGATTTCATACTGATTTCCGCAGAAAGTTGCGATAATCCGCGTTCTTTTTACGGCTCACGAGAGTGTATAATTCACCACAGATTACACAGATTAACACAGAATGAATTTAATGTACCGATAATCAAAGATGTCTATCTGTGCAAATCTGTGTAATCTGTGGTGAATACTAGTTTTAACACCCTCATAAACAGGAAGCACAGACTATGAAATATTTAATTGTAGGATTGGGCAATATCGGCCCCGAATATCACGAAACCCGCCATAACATCGGATTCATGGCAGTAGATGCTCTGGCAAAAGCAGCGGGTGCCACTTTTACCGACGGACGTTATGGCTTCACCACAACGCTGTCAGTCAAGGGACGCCAACTGTTACTGCTGAAGCCTTCCACCTTTATGAATCTCAGCGGCAACGCCGTGCGCTACTGGATGCAAAAAGAAAACATTCCATTGGAGAATGTGTTGGTAGTGGTAGATGACCTGGCACTGCCTTTCGGCACACTGCGCCTGAAAGGTAAGGAAGCGATGCGGGACATAACGGCCTTAAGCATATTGCAGCAACACTGGGCACTCAGAATTATGCACGCCTGCGTTTCGGCATCGGCAATGATTTTCCCCGTGGTGGACAGATTGACTATGTGCTGGGACATTTTACCGATGAAGATTGGAAAACAATGGGCGAGAGATTGGAGACAGCCGGAGAAATCATCAAAAGTTTCTGCCTGGCAGGAATAGCTATCACCATGAATCAATATAACAAGAAATGAACGAAGCCAGAATTGACAAATGGATGTGGGCAGTACGCATCTTCAAGACGCGTACCATAGCCGCCGAAGCCTGCAAAAAAGGGCGCATCAGCATCAACGGCGCACTGGCAAAGGCTGCCCGTACGGTGAAGCCGGGAGATGTCATCCAGGTGCGCAAGCCCCCCGTCACCTATTCCTTCAAAGTTCTGCAGCCCATCGAAAAGCGTGTCGGCGCAAAGCTTAGTGGCCGAAATGATGGAGAATGTAACGACTCCGGAACAGTATGAACTGCTGGAGATGAGCCGTGTCAGCGGTTTCGTCAACCGTGCCAAGGTACCGGACGGCCAACGAAAAAAGACCGCCGGAGTCTGGAAGAATTTACAGAACCGGAATTTCTGGATGATTTCGACTTTGAATTCGATTTTGAGGAAGAGTAAAAATAAGGGAAAGATTATGAGCGAGAGAATAATTAAATGGGGATTCATCGGCTGCGGAGAAGTGACCAAATACAAAAGCGGACCGGCATTCCAGAAAATAGAGAACTCCGAAGTAGTGGCCGTCATGAGCCGAAATGGTGACAAGGCCAAGACCTACGCCAAGGAAAGAGGGATTCCTAAATGGTACGACGATGCCCAGGAGCTGATTGACGACGAAGAGGTGAACGCCGTGTACATTGCCACTCCTCCTTCTTCACATGCTACGTACGCCATCATGTCCATGAAGGCAGGTAAACCGGTCTACATAGAGAAGCCGATGGCCGTTACCTACGAAGAGTGCTGCCGCATCAACCGGATTTCCAAGGAAACGGGTGTTCCATGTTTTGTTGCGTACTACCGCCGCTATCTGCCCTACTTCCTGAAGGTAAAGTCACTGGTAGAGGAGGGACATATTGGCAACATCATCAACATTCAAATCCGCTTCGCCCAGCCTCCCCGCGACCTCGACCATAACAAGGAAAACCTACCGTGGCGCGTGCAACCGGACATTGCCGGCGGAGGATACTTCTATGACCTTGCGCCCCACCAGATAGACTTGCTGCAGGAAATCTTCGGATGTATCCTCGAAGCCAGCGGCTACAAGAGCAACCGTGGCAGACTATATCCTGCCGAAGACACTCTAAGCGCATGTTTCCAGTTTGACAGCGGACTGGTGGGCAGCGGCTCCTGGTGCTTTGTCGCCCACGAATCCGCCCGCGAAGACCGTATAGAAATCATTGGAGACAAAGGCATGATTTGTTTCTCCGTATTCACCTATGACCCCATTGCGCTGCACACAGAAAGAGGGCGTGAGGAAATCATTGTCGAAAATCCCACCTACGTCCAGCAACCGCTTATACAGGCAGTAGTAGACCACCTGCTGGGCAAGTCAGTCTGCGGCTGTGACGGTGAAAGCGCCACTCTGACTAACTGGGTAATGGACAAAATACTAAACAAGCTCTGATTAGCGTTCATGGGGTAGACCTTACCTCCATGTCGAAACCTTCACCTTTCTGACTGACTAGCTCGTACACATCGGCACTCTCGCCTACAACCCATACCACATCGCCTTCTACAAAAGGTTCATGCGGGTCGGGAGCATGCAGGGTCTCCCCTCCCCGCTCCACACCGGCAATCAGGCAGTGATACTTCTCGCGTATCCCTGCTTCCTTCAAGGTCTTGTTCAGGAAAGGAGACTGCCCGTCCACACAGAACTGGCGCAGAATCATCTCACTCTTCTCTATCACATCCGTATTCATGGCAGACACCTTATCCATCTCCTTGCCGAAGACGTTCAGTTCCTCGTCCGTAGCAATCACTTGTATCTTGTCCTGCGGGAAAAGGCGGACAGACGCTCCGGGAATATTAATCCGTTTCTTGCCCCGAAGGATGGAGACCACATGGATGCCGTATTTCTTTCCGAAATTCAGCTCCGCCAATGTCCTGCCCACCCATGCCGACTCGCCGGGGATTTCAAAATCCGTCAGGTGCAGGTCGCGCGACAGCAGACGTCCCGCATACTCCGGTTTCTTCTCTCCCATATACTCGGCACGCATGTCGCGGTACCGCAGATTCTGGAAGAATGTCCTCTCTATCATGATGGACTGCTTCTTCAACTGGCGGGAGAGTATCATTAAAGTCACCAGCAACACCGCCACTCCAAATACCAGACCGACGGACATCTTGAACAAACCGGCTATTACGAACATGACAAACGAAACACCCAGCAGCAGACGCAGTACAATGGTAGCCACCAACGGCGCCCGGTTTCCACGGTTATCTTTCCATAAAGTCACGAACTCCTCCGAATGATTCTTTTTAATCATGATAGCACGCAGAAACGGAGCTATACACAGAATGATGATAAAGGCAGCCAACAGAGAGCCCCATACCCCGGGCAGACTGTCGTGCACGAAAGGCACCAGAAAACGGAACGCCAAAGCTATCACCGCCACGCAAATGATAGAATATACAACCGTAATCCTGACTAGTGCAAATATCAGTTTCTTCCACAGACTTTCATGGTTCATCGTCTGCGAACCTGAAGCATAGCGGGTCAAGAACTTTCTCCATTTTTCCGGCAAATGCGTATCCACAAGATTGGAAGCCGGTTCTGCCAAACGAATCATATAAGGAGTGAGGAAAGTGGTGATGACAGACACCGCCACCACAATAGGATACAAGAAATGGCTGGTGACATGCAGCGACACGCCCAGCGAAGCTATGATAAAGGCAAACTCACCGATTTGCGTCAAGCTGAAACCGCACTGCATAGCTGTCTTTAGCGGTTGCCCCGCCAGCAGCACACCCAGCGTCCCGAAGAGGGATTGCCCGAGGATAACCGCTAGAGTAATCACGACAATAGGTCCCGCATACTCCACAATCATGGCTGGGTCTACCATCATGCCGACCGATACGAAGAAGATGGCGCCAAACAAGTCCTTGACCGGCTTCACCAGCCGTTCTATGCTCTCCGCCTCTACCGTTTCGGCAAGAATGGACCCATGATGAAGGCACCGAAAGCAGCCGAGAAACCCGTATGTGCAGCCATCACCACCATACCGAAACAGAGTCCGAGAGAGACTATCAGCAAGGTTTCCTCGCTCATCAGCTTCCGGCACCGCTTCAGCAATCCGGGGATGAGGTATATCCCTACGACGAACCAAAGTATCAGGAAGAACAGCAGTTTGGCAATGCTCCCCAGCATCTCCGTACCCTCGAAGTTATGGCTGACTGCCATCGTGGAGAGCATCACCATCAATACGATGGCAAGAATATCCTCCAGGATAAGCACACTGAGCACCAGCCCCGTGAACTGTTTCTTGCGCATCCCCAAATCATCAAACGCCTTATAGATAATGGTAGTGGACGACATGGCAATCATACCGCCCAGGAAGATACAGTCCATCCGTTGCCAGCCGAACCCGGTACCTACCGCCACTCCCAACAATATCATACAAAAGATGATGGTACACGCAGCAATAATCGCCGCGCCTCCCACCTTCACAATCTTCTTGAAGCTGAATTCCAATCCCAGTGCAAACAGCAGGAAGATAACGCCTATATCCGCCCAGGTCTGTATATTAGCCGTGTCCATCACCGACGGTGTATAGGCCATGTGAGGGCTGGCAAGGAATCCTGCGACTACATATCCTAACACCAGCGGTTGCTTCAATTTCTTAAAAAGCAGGGTCATAATCCCCGCACAAATCAATATCAGAGCTAAATCAGCTATCAAAGGGGCTAAATGTGACATAACACTACTTATCTATTAATCAGAGATATATAACTGCAAAACTCTGCAATACATCTGCAGTAGCTCTGCAATACATCTGCAGTGGCTCTGCAAAAGCCTTGCAGCGTCACTGCAACTGCTTTGCAGCAGCACTGCAAAAGGTATGCAGTAACTTTGCAGCAGTTGTCTGCACGATTCTACAACACTCCTTTCGAGCTTGGCAGTTCAAAGTGATAAATATCCCTTTTCACCGCCATCTTCAGCGCACGTGCCAGCGCCTTGAAGATGCCTTCTATCTTATGATGTTCGTTCTGCCCTTCGGCTTTTACATTAAGATTCATCCGGGCAGCATCGCTCAAGGACTTGAAGAAATGCAGGAACATTTCCGTCGGCATATCTCCTACCTTCTCGCGCTTGAACTCGGCATCCCATACCAGCCACGGGCGTCCGCCAAAGTCGAGGCACACCTGGCAGAGACAATCGTCCATAGGAAGGGCATAGCCATAGCGTTCAATGCCCCGCTTGCTTCCTAAGGCCTGATAAAGGCAGTCGCCCAGAGCAAGGGCGGTATCTTCGATGGTGTGATGCTCGTCCACTTCAAGGTCACCTTTCACACGGATGGTGAGGTCCATGCCGCCGTGCTTGCCTATCTGTTCCAACATGTGGTCGAAGAAGCCCAGTCCGGTCGCGATGTCACAATGCCCGTCACCATCCAGATTCAAGGATACGTATATATCTGTCTCCTTGGTAGTGCGACGTACTTCCGCCGTACGCTCACCGGCAAAGAGGAATTCGGCAACCTTATCCCAATCCCTGGTGGCGAGGGCGCAGTAATCTTCAAGTCCGTCACAAGCGGCACCGCCACCTTCGGAAACGGGTTTCAATGACGCCGTGTCATCTTGCAGAAGAATGGCGCGGCAGCCCAGATTCTTTGCCAGTTCCACATCCGTAGGCCGGTCGCCAATGACGAAACTGTGGGACAAATCGTAGTCCGGGTTATCGAGGTATTTGGTAAGCATTCCGGTACGCGGCTTGCGAGTCGGTGCATTGTCGTCGGGCATGCTGCGGTCTATGCAGATGTCGTCGAAGGTGATGCCTTCGCCTTCCAATGTCTTCATCATCAGGTTGTGTGCCGGCCAAAAGGTCTCTTCCGGAAAGGAAGTTGTGCCGAGCCCATCCTGATTGGTCACCATTACAAAATCAAAATCCAGCTTGCTGCGGATGAAGCCAAGATTGCGCATCACTTTCGGATAGAACTCCAGCTTCTCCAGGGAGTCCAGCTGATAATCAATGGGCGGCTCAATGACTAAAGTCCCGTCACGGTCTATAAAAAGTAGTTTCTTCATTTTAAAGGATATTTTTTTTGAGGGAATAAAGGGAGTTATCGGGAGTTAGAAGGAGGTAGAAGGAGTTAGAGGAGTTAGAGCCGGTAGTTCTGCTTGCATAAGCATTACTTGTATAGAACAGCAGTATCGGCCTTTAACTCCCTTTTAATCCCTTTACCCCCCTTTTACTCCCTTTAACTCCTTCTACATATATTCCTTCAGCGCTTCAATCAATTTTTCATTCTCTCCTCTCGTTCCCACCGTCACCCGCAGGCAATTTCCGCAGAGTGAAACGGAGTTACGGTTGCGGACAATGATACCCTTGCCTACCAGATAATTGTAAATCTTCACGGCATCCGTCACACGGGCCAGGAAGAAATTGGCATGGGAAGGGAACATCTTCACCGTACATGGCAGTGCGGCGAACTCGGCTTCCAGATTCTCCCGTTCTTCTTTCAGTGTCTTCACCCAACGTTCTATTTCATAATAGCGGTGAAGCATTTCCACTGCCTGCTTCTGTGTCAACTGGTTCACGTTATAGGGATATTTTATCTTACTGAGGATGCCGATAATATCCGGTGAGGCAAATGCCATACCCAGACGGATGGCAGCACATCCCCATGCTTTGGAAAAGGTTTGCAGTACAATGAGATTCGGATATTGATTCAAATTTTCAAGGAAGGAAGGTGCCTCGGAGAAGTCATTGTATGCCTCGTCCAGTATCACTAACCCATCAAACCGGCGAATCAGCGTTTCAATTTCGCTACGGAGCAGGTCATTGCCGGTAGGATTGTTGGGAGAGCAGATAAAAATCAGTTTGGTATGCTCATCCGCAGCAGCCAAAAGCTTGTCGGCAGAGAACTGGAAATCCTCATCGAGCAGCACCTTGCGGTACTCCACATCATTAACGTCGGCACAGACTTGATACATGCCGTAGGTAGGGTCGATAGCCACTACATTGTCCACACGGGGTTCACAAAAAGCACGGAACACCAAATCGATAGCTTCGTCACTGCCATTCCCTAAGAAGATGGAATCGGGACTCACCTTTTTAATTTTAGACAATTCTGTCTTTAACTCCCGCTGCATGGGGTCGGGATAACGGTTGTGCGGCATGTTATAAGGATTCTCGTTTGCATCGAGAAAAACGGATGCCGCAGCACCATTATATTCATCACGTGCTGAAGAATAAGGCTTCAGACGCCAGATATTCGGACGGGTAAGTTCTTGTAATGTTTTCACCATGTTATTTATGATTTGACAATTTACGATTAAAATTACTTTAAGCCATCAGCTCTCAATTTTCAACTTTCAATTTCCATTTCCATTTTCCAACTGCCCCAGTCTCACACTCACAGCATTCTTATGCGCATCCAGCTGTTCATTGGCAGCCATCAGCTCGATGGCAGGGCCGATGATATTTAATCCTTCCGGCTTTATCTCCTGAAAAGTTATCTTGCGGATAAAGCTGTCGAGGCTGACACCGCTGTATGCTTTGGCATAGCCGTTTGTCGGCAGGGTATGGTTTGTGCCCGAAGCATAATCTCCCGCACTCTCCGGAGTAAGAGAACCCAGGAATACGGAACCGGCATTCACGATACGTTCTGCCACGGAAAGATAATCCTCGGTTTCTATGATAAGATGTTCGGGAGCATACGCGTTGGTCAATTCAATGGCTTCTGTCATGCTGTCCACTACAATCAGTTTGCTATTGGCAAGAGACTCTTCGGCAATCTCTTTACGTGGCAGTAAGGCCAGTTGGCGTTCCACTTCCACCTTTACAGCTTGTTGCAATTCGACAGAGGTCGTAATTAATATAGCCTGACTGTCCACTCCGTGTTCTGCCTGGCTCAACAAGTCGGCGGCGACAAAAATCGGATTAGCTGTTTCGTCAGCCAAAACTTCTACTTCCGAAGGTCCTGCCGGCATATCTATCGCCACATCACGCAAGCTCACAAGCTGTTTGGCAGCCGTGACATACTGATTTCCCGGACCGAATATCTTGTAAACCTTAGGCACACTTTCCGTTCCGTATGCCATAGCGGCAATGGCTTGTATGCCGCCAGCTTTGAAAATCCGGTTGACACCTGCCACTTTTGCGGCAAACAACACAGCGGGATGTACCTTTCCGTCACGTCCCGGAGGGGTGCAGAGAACAATCTCCTTGCATCCGGCAATCCTGGCGGGAACGGCCAGCATCAGTACCGTAGAAAACAGCGGAGCCGTTCCTCCGGGGATATACAATCCCACCTTTTCTATGGCAACCGCTTTCTGCCAGCAGGTCACCCCCGGCTGAGTCTGCACTTTCTTGCCCTCAAAGCGTTGTGCGGCGTGGAAAGTCTCGATGTTCTGCTTTGCCAGGCGAATAGCTGCTTTCAAGTCTTCACTCACCAGGTTTTCCGCTTCCTGCTGTTCCTCTTCCGACACTGCCAGCGAGGCCAACACCACTTTATCAAATTTTTCTTCATAATCCAGCACAGCACGGTCTCCCTCCTCCTTCACACGGTCAATAACACTCCGCACCGTATCAAACAGATTCTCCGTATTCATCACCGGACGTTTCAGAATCTCTTGCCACTGGGATTTATCGGGATTACTAATCAATATCATAATGACATGTTTTTAAAGATTTATGCATAAACCATGATATTATTGGAGGTGTGTCAAAACTCTCTGAAGACTTTCTATTAGGCGCTGATTACGCGGATTTCACGGATTCATTTTACCGAATCCGCGCTATTTCGCGTAATTCGTACCTAATGTCGTAACATAAAGAAAGCGTTTATATACTTTTGACACATCCTCGAGGCTTTAAATTATCATTTTCTCAATCGGCAGCACCAGAATGCCTTCCGCCCCCAGCGCTTTCAGCTTTCCGATAATCTCCCAGAAACACTTCTCGTCGAGTACGGTATGTACTGAGCACCAGCCTTCTTGTGCCAAAGGCATCACCGTGGGGCTCTTCATGCCCGGAAGTACAGAGACAATCTCATCCAGTTTCTCTTTCGGGGCATTCATCAGCACATACTTCTTATCTTCGGCTGTCTTCACGGCATCCATACGGAACAACAGCTCCCTCAATATCTCTTGCTTTTCCTCGCTCAGGTTCCTGTTACCAATCAGCAGGGCTTCGGACTTCATCACAACCTCCACTTCCTTCAAACGGTTGCTCACCAGCGTAGAACCGGAACTTACAATATCGAAAATGGCATCTGCCAGACCGATGCCCGGCGCCACTTCTACCGACCCCGTAATGACGTGTATCTCCGCATTCACCCCATTCTCTTTCAAAAAGCCGGAAAGGATACCCGGATAAGATGTCGCAATCTTCTTTCCGTGAAACCACTTCACCCCCGGATACTCAATATCCTTCGGCATGGCAAGAGACAGACGGCATTTGCTGAATCCCAGACGCTTGATTATCTCCGCATCCTCATTCTTCTCAACAAATTCATTCTCACCCACAATGCCTATATCAGCCACTCCGGTAGCCACAGACTGCGGAATGTCGTCATCCCTCAGAAACAACACTTCAAGAGGAAAGTTTGACGACTGCACCAACAACGAGCGCTTCATGGCACTCAACTTTATATCCGATTCTCCCAAAAACGACATGGTCTCGTCATACAGACGACCCTTAGCTTGTACTGCAATTCTTAACATAAGGTTATTTACTATTTTACGATTTACTATTTACTATTTTGAATGAGATGACAGAAAACAAAACGAGGCTTACCAATATTCGGCAAGCCTCGTCTGTTATGTCATCTGTTGTACATATACACTCATACGCCCACCGATTATTCGTTAGGTAATGATGATGGTGATGATGTGCAACGATATTCTTCATATTTTTTGGATTTTAATGCGACAAAAGTAAACTAAAAGTTTGAAACTCCAAAAGATTTATCACAAAAAGTTTATTTTTTCTTTCAAATTCATCTTAGTTCACCACAAATTACACAGATTTGCACAGATTATTTTTATTCCAATCTATGCAAATCTGTGTAATCTGTGGTGAAACAATTAAATCAACGGCAATATTTCCTCCTGCTCTACTTCGCAGCTATGGAAATGCATTTCCGCTTCCGCCTTCTCCTTCGGAAAGGTAAAGTAGGTGCAAGTGGCTTCTGTGCAAAGTTCGCCCATGCTATTATACAGGCGTGCTTCTATGATAGCAATATTCCGCTTCTGCTCGCGAAGCGAAGCCCGCAGCACCACATGCGTGTCGTTGGTCGATATGGATTTGCGGAAGCGGGTTTCCATTTTCGATGTCACCCCGCCGGTCTGCAGCTTGCGGAACACGACCCAGCCGCAGATTTCATCCAGCAATACGGACTGGATGCCTCCATGCAACGTATTCAGCCACCCTTGATACTCCGGACGCGGCTTCCAGATGCTCACCACCTCGTCACCGTCCTCATAAAACTCCATTCTCACACCGGCTTCATTGTCAGGAGAGCAACCGAAACAGTTGTAGCCCTCCATATCTTTCCACGGATTGATAATCTTCTTCATATCGTATTCTTCTTTATCTGGTTTTGATTCATAAAGTCTCTCAATAAGACGTTCAATATTAGTCATTCCGATTGAGAACTACAAATTATTGATGCCTTTTTCAGAGAAAAATTAGCGGGATACTGTTCAAAAACCGGTTATTTTATTTAGCTTTGTATAAATGAGAGAGAACAACAAGATGCAAAGAGGGGCCTTTTTCTGCTTATGGATATTATTTACATTCTCATTGTTTGCGCAAAACAAGGAGAACGGTTCTGTCGCATGCGACAGCATCGTATATAAAAACACCTTCGGAAAAGCATTGAAGAAATTCCTCAACTTCAGCGACTTCGACACTACCTATATCAGTCCCAACCGATACAATTACGCCCTGATGCTCGACCATTTCACCAATTACGAGTATTACTCCGTGGGCAATGACGACCAGCGGCTCCGTTTCTCGCCCAACCCTCACAACAAGATAGGCGCTTACTTCGGATGGCGTTGGATATTCCTGGGATGGGCTGTCGATACGGACTGGCTCTACGGAAAGAAAAGCAAGAAAAAGCGCGGTACGGAGTTTGATCTCAGTCTTTACAGTTCCAAACTGGGAGTCGACATTTTCTATCGCAGCACCGGAAACGACTATAAGATACACAAGGTATCCGGCTTTTCCGACGAGATTCCCTCCAATTATTCCGAAGATTTCAACGGATTGAAAGTAAAGATGAAGGGATTAAATCTGTATTACATTTTCAACAATCGACGTTTCTCCTATCCAGCCGCCTTCAGCCAGTCCACCAACCAGCGCTGCAATGCAGGTTCTTTCATTGCCGGATTCTCCGTATCCACCCACAATCTGAACTTCGACTATACCAAGCTGCCCGAAATCATTCAGGAAACCATGAACCCGGGTATGAAGGTGAAACACATCAAATACACGAACATCAGCCTCAACGCCGGCTATGCCTACAATTGGGTGTTTGCCCGCAACTGCCTCGCATGCCTGTCGTTCAATCCGGCTGTCGCCTACAAGACATCACGCATAGAGAAGACAGAAGAGCGGGAAGCGGACGACTGGTACAAGAACTTCAATATCGACTTCATTCTGCGTGCAGGTGTGGTATACAACAACAGCAAATACTTCGTGGGTACCTCATTCGTAGGACGGACATACGACTACTACAAAAACAGTTTCTCCCTGAACAACGGGTTCGGCACCCTCCAAATATATGCCGGATTCAACTTTATCTGAAAAAGGAACACCGGAAAAGTAAGAAATAGGATAACCGGACTTCACCCCTCTCAGAAGCTGTAAGCACACTCCACCCCTACTATATCCTTCCGCTTATCCTTCTCCCATTGCCTGCAATAGAAGATGTCCGCCTCCCAGCGCTCGGACAAGGGCAACGTAATACCCCCACGATAGCGCATCCGCTTTACTCCGAAGTGCTCTGTCTTATTCAAACCATTATACATCTCGGCCGAAGCATACGGTTCCAGCTTGCACTTCGGAATGTCATAGGCAAACTTCGCACGCGAGCGCAAGCGGAACTCATCTCTATGCCCATCGAACGTATGCTGAAAGCGCTCACGCAAGGACAGTTTCACCCTTTGCACACGGGCAGACAGAGTGCCTTCCAAACGGTAGCGGTGCCGGAACTTCCAGCCATCTGCCCCCCGATTGCGGTAATGCGTCTCATACCCAGCTCCAAGCTTCAGGAAAGGCAACAGCTTATAGCTTCCCCCCACCTTCAGCCCCCACCGGTCTGTCTTTCCCAAATCATCCTTTGTACGCCACTCCAGCCCACCGGAAACAGTAAATGCCGGCTTCAACTTATATTCGAAACCGGCATTCGCCCAAGTGGCAAAATCCTTCTCCTGCGCCCGCAGGGAAAAAGACGAAACACCCAGCAACGAAATCAGCAAAACGAGTACTTTCGTGCATGAAGATATATTACTTACCATACGCTGTATTCTGTTAAAGTGTCAAAGGTAAGGATAAATTCTGTAACAATTCTGTAATACTACAAATCTTGTCTGCACATTTCCGATATTTCAATAATACTTAAAAACAGAAACCGAGATATAAAGTTTCTCCGTTCATCCATACAAAAGTTCCGGGAATCAGCAAAGCGCATTTTCCCGGAACAACAATACCTATTGAAAACTTTCCGGTCTGTATCCGACAGACCACGAGACTTAGTCTAAGGTTAATCAGTTTCTCTATTCATCCAAAGTCTTCATCCACGACTCTATTTTTTCCACCATCGGAAGTTCATAAAGATACAGCCAATCGCTGTTATTGGTCATTGCAGCAAGATGGCGGTGGTGATTCTGGTCGGCAATATACCCCTCGGGATTGCTCATGAAGCGGGTTTGCGAATATACAGATTCAAGCTCCGCACGCATCTCCTTAAAATAAGAACACACCTTTTTAATCTGCCTCAGACTTGCCGCACGCTCATCCTCTCCGTTCGCTTTATCATAGTTTTCCAAAGCCATCAATAACCGTACCGGATAGTTCAGCAAACGTCCGGTCTGCTCATAAATATCCAATGTATAACGATTGCGCAAAGCATGGGATTCTGCGTCCTGCAATCCTTTGGTTATTCTTTCATAGCGCGCGGCTTCAATACGGGCAGAATCCAATCTATTCTCGTACTTCCTGCTCCACTTTCCCGGCGCCCCGGCATCAGGCAGTTCTATCAAGGTAAAAGCCTCGGTCACTCCCCAAGCCGGATTCCTCGAACCGGAAACAACCAGCGCTCCGTCAAAGAAAAAGGCGGCTTTCTCCATCTCTGCCAGAAAATCCATCTGTTTCCGTTGCAAACCAAACTCACGCCGGGCATGCGCTGTGATGAAATCTTCTATCGTCCTCCCGCCGGGATGCCAGCCATACTCCCCTTGCGCTATGAAACCGCGCATAACAGTTTCCAGATGGGCCGAGCCGTCATCCCATGCCGTGGTCAAAATTCCCTCCAACTGATTTTCGGCAACCAAAGCGCAAAAATCCTTGATATACTGTACCCTGGAATTATTACGCGGTATAAACGGAGTTTCCCCGGTAGACGCGGAAGTAGCTCCCATCACCTTCAGACCTTTCTTATGATACCAATTAAGCAGCATCCGATGTGGCAGAATGGTAGGGTCTTCGTAATGCCAGCGCATGTAGATGCAGTTCTTGGGAAACATATCTATCGCTTTATCCAATTCCGCCGTATTCCAGTTCTTCATGACTTCATCGTCCGGCACATTGCGGTGCAGAAGCCACCACAGATTGGCATATTTCAACGGCATATCGTCCCAGAATATAGGAGTCCGCCCGTGTGCCACCGCAAAATCGCATACCTTTTTAAGCCACTCCATCTGCAACTGAAAAGCCGTTTTGCCGGTTGCCTTACAACGCTCATCAATGCCGATGGCCGATATTTCATCGCCGCCTATATGGAGGTATTTGCTTTGTGGCATCGCTTCCATAGCATCCCGATAGAGGTCGAACAGAACTTCGTATGTGCGGGGATTGGAAGGACAGAATTCCCAATCACTCTTTTCACTCTCGCGCAGCTCCCAGTGGTGCTTCAAGATGAAACTGGCGTGTCCCAACCCTTGCACCAGAGGGCTGATGTTGATGTTCCGTTCTTCGGCATAGCGGCAGATGGCTTGCATTTCCTGCTTGCCGATGGCGTTTGGCGCACCCACTTCGGGACGACGGGTATAGCGCAGCTTGTCCTCCAGCTCCCATATCACGGCATTCACTTTATACCTTGCCAGTTTGTCAATCATGCGATAATAGTATTCCGTCCGGTCCAGATGATGTTTTGTATCCAGATGTACGGCGCGATAGGCTATAGCCGGATAATCCGTAATTTTCATCGCCGGTATCTCCAATGAAAACTGTCGGCTGTCTTCCATCAGCTGCTCCAAGGTCTGGCAACCATAAAACAGTCCGGCATGAGAACGGGCACGGATGGCAACCCCTTTGGAAGAGACTTCCAATACATACCCTTCGGGAGATGCGGGCACATCCTTTCCGGTCATTGAGAGTGTCACGCCTTTTACCCCTTTCACCGCATATCGCGGAAGCGCATCCAGCATATTTCCCAGAACCGGGATTTCTCCTTCCCCTTTCATGGTGACAAAAGAGAGTTCACCGGCACTTATGCCTTTCCCTTTCTGAATTTCCATCTGCTGCGGCAGAGGCAGTATCTGAAATCGTTTATCCAGACCGACAGCACTCATCCTTACTGACAATCCCAGCAAAAAGAGCAATACAAATATTTTTTCAAGTTTAATCATAATCATCCTTTTTTAATATTCAGCAGAAATCTTTTTCAACATACCTTGTGCTTCCGTCACTATTTCCCCTGCGAATCTTCCCGAAGTCAACGTAAACTTCTGCACAACGGGATTCATCAGATTGGTGGAGAGGATGCGCATTTTTCATAATCCTGTATACCTTCGCGAAGCAATTCAAGACGAATGCTCGACAAGGGGACTGAAGACAAAGAGTTGTCACTGCGATAAATCAGGCTGAAATCCCCCGCCGTGTTACTTCCATCCCTCACATCCTGCGGGTCGGCCTTGGTCCAATAATCGTAAGCCCATCTCAAGAATCCGTTCAATCCTTTGGCTTTGGCATACCAAGCCACCCACACCATCTCTGCCGGATTGTTATCCAGACTTACATAGGCATTGGGGATGCTCTGCGCGCAACTGGTATAGAAAGTGGCAACAGCATTCGTCGATGTGCGGTCATATCCCAAAATGGTGCTGTAGTCATAAAAAGCACTCTCCACATCGGAGGAGACGGCACTACCGGCAAGTCCTATTTTCCAATCCGGATTGTGCTGCTTTATGAAAGATACCACCTGCCGCATTTCATCTTCCCTGATTTCGTCCATATAAAGAACAGTCTTTTCAAACCAACCCTTCGTTTTAAGATGACGCTCAAAGGAATCCAGAAACTCATTCCAAACAGTCCGGTATTCGTCACTCCCCACTGTCAGCTTCAACGTCCGGGCTTCGCCCGAAGCATCGGTATATCCGATGGAAGTGTTCCATCCCACCAGAGAAAAACAACTGATTTGTCTGCCAATCCCCCACGACATCATCTGAGCGACAAACTTGTCGAAACCGGTATAGTCGAAGCTCCATTTCCCATCAGCAGCCTCATGCCACTTAACCATGGTTTGACCTTTGTTGAAAGCGCCGTCCTTGATATAGGCAGTGATAACCTTTTGTCCGGCATCAGCCAGCAACTGATAGAATGGTTTCACCAGAGTGAAATACTCACTCGAAAAAGGAGTAACTTTTTGCCCATTATCAGCACACAAGCCGGACAGCTGGAAAGGGAACTGCCATAAATCCAAATGGAAAGCCCATTCGCTCACCGGAGGCAAGGCATGATTGACAACCAGCAACCTTACCGTGAACGTCAGTTGCACCTCACCACCCGATTTTACGGTGACCGTGCCTTCGTACTCTCCAGGCGCGGTGCCCGCAGGAATGTCGGCAGTCAGCCAAAGTTTTACCGGTTCCGAAGCAGTCACTGTTCTGACTGCCTCTTCGGACAACTTATCCGCAATCTGTACCGAAGTATGCGTGCGGTATTCATTGCAAACAAGAGCCTTTTCATCTCCCAACACATAGGATGGAAAACGCAAATGCAGATTGGAAGAAGCAATACGGTTGCCGCCGGACAGCAGGTCACCGATTTCGTACGTCAAGTCATCATACCGTTTTGATTCCGTCCAAAGCACAATCTGCTTATGCACGCGCTCATTCTGCCATACGGTGTCTTTCCATACCGTAGTCACCAGCCTATCATCCTCCTGCCCGGTGAACTTCTGTCCTTTAGCATATCTCACAAACTTACTTTCAAACGAGCCTTTCAAAGTCTCCGAAGGGGTAACGGGCGGCTCGGGATTGACCGGCAGTTCCGGTTTTTCAGTGTTTCCGGATGGCGCCTCGTCCGAACAAGCACTCGTTCCAAGGGAGAAAAAGAACAAAGAAGACAATAATAATGTAATTTTTTTCATAAGTGTCATCCGTTTTTCTTGATTGAATAGTCATAATACGGCGGCTGACTCAAATTCAGTGTAATCGTATAATTCCCAGCCGTCCCGATTTCTATGTCCGTACCCTCTTCCGACAGTTTGGAAAGTCCTTCGGACGCTCCATATACAATTATCGGGTCGCCATAACCGCCAGCAATGGTGGTAAACTTCAGCGTTCCTGGCGACAAATCCGTATCCAGGCTCCAGAGACGCGTTTCCGAAGAATAGGTCATAGCCTTCAAGGAACTGATGGCAGAGCCTGTAACCGCCCATTGCGTGTGGAGTAGCGTCATCACCTGAGTCGCCGCATCGAAATTAATCTTCCATACGCCCGGAGAAGTAATTTCGGGGGTTCCGTTATTGGAAGTCCAGTTTCCCCAAGGACCATCGCAAGCAAAAACATTTCCACCGGCAGACTCTTTCTTCACCATCTCGAACGAGCAGCTTGAACCGTCGGCTCCACCGGAGAAGTCGTAGTAGGAAGACAAATCCGAAGCAACAAGACCGATATTATCCCAATTCGTTCCGGTCAAATCAATATATCCCTCAAACTTGGTATCATAGTTGATGGAAGCAATCTTTTGCGATTTGTCCGGATTGACATAATATCTTTCTCCTTCCGGTCCATAGTCTCCGGTTTTGACGAAGTACATAAACGGCGGTTCATTGTAGACCATCTCAACAAAATAGCTTCCGGTTTCCATGCCGCGTTTCAAGACAAGCTCCCATCTGTTGCCGGTAAAAGTCACCTCGTCACCTACGGCAACGTTAGCCTCAGCCGAGGCATCTGCAAGAACGATTGATTTCACAACGGCCTTTGTCGAAGCCTTTCTGACCTCAAGGGTCAATACATTATCCAGCGTCTTGTCTTCCTTCAACCTGGGCACCGCCACATAGTCCATACCCTCGACCGACAACACCAGAGAAGATACCGGAGACACTATCGTGGGATTGGCAGGCAGTTCTTCGCTGCTGCAAGACACTCCACCAACCAAGGTACTTAAAAGTACCCAAAACAAAAATATATTCTTTTTCATCTTGTTCGTTTTTTAAGGTTATTGTCAATATCCGGGGTTCTGCTTTACTCCGGTCATAATCATTAACTGGTCATTCGGTTTCGGCAGCAGATAGTTATGGTCGTCTATCGTTGATTCCGGATACCAAGGAGACAATTTCTCTTTCAACAGATAACGGCGGCAGAGGTCGAACCAGCGGTTACATTCAAACGCCAGCTCCCAATTTCGCTCGTCAAGAACCGCGTCATCAAACTGTTTCGCCGTCAAGCCGGAAAGTTCGGGCAAGCCTGCCCTTCTGCGAACTTCATTCAGTGCATCATAAGCCTTTTGCGAAGGGCTTCCTTCTGCAAGATTGGCAGCCTCGGCATATATAAGCAATATATCAGAATAACGCAACATGCAGTAAAAGCCATCCGCATTCTGCCCGCTCCCGATGGGCGCATTGTAATATCCGCCGCTTGCAGGACCGGCATCGCGCAGTTTCCCTACGTAGGGCTGAGCCGTGTTTGTCTGCTCCCACGGGGTTCCGTCTATCATAGTCAGATAAAAAGTACCTTTCACACGGCTGCCATCTCCTTTAGGAAACATATCAAAGAAGCGGCTGTCGCTTGTCCAGTCGGCCCAACCTCCTTCACCATTGGCATCGGGACGAGTGGCACGGAATTGATAACCGCCCGTCCTGCTGATGGAATTGCCATAAAGGGTGAAAATAAATTCGGAATTAGTCTGTCTGTTATCATACAGCCACAAGTCGAAGAAATGTCTCTCCAACGAATAAACTTTCTCATTGATGACTTCTCCAGCCTTATCACGTGCCAGCGCATAGCATGAAGTGTCGTTCAACGGGAAGCCTGCCATAGTGAGATATACCTTTGCCAGCAAGGACTTTGCCGTCCAGCTTGTGGGACGGGTACGGTCTTCCCGCTTCGAAGGCAGCGTCGTTTCCGCCGACTGCAAATCCACAACAATCTGTTTATAAATATCAGCTATGGCAGCCTGCGGTTCCACCGACGCATTCTTCTGATTGGCCTCCGTCAGTAAAGGAACCTCACCAAACCAGCGGACCAACTGGAAATAGCCGAAAGCACGGAGGAATTTGGCTTCGCCGTCAATGGGGCTCAACTCCTCTGCCGTGAGATTCGTATTCTGTGCAACCAGTTCTATCGTAGTATTACATGCACTGATGCTCGAATAACAATTGTTCCATAAAATATCCGTCACTTCTTCCGGATTGCCTACTGTGTTAATGTTAACCTGCTCGAATCCTTTCCATCTGACTACCGGGGTACATACATCTTCAGCACCGGCACACGCAACGTAGGGTGCATCTTCTCCATAGAGCTTGACAAGGGGGGTATAAGCTCCGGAAATATAACTGTTGAAATCGACAATTGTCTTAAAGAATTTGTCTGATGTGGGCTGTCCGGTCAAATCTTCCGATAAATCGGCACATCCGCAACAGATGCTAACGGTCATCAATCCCACTACCATTCTTTTTATATTCATCTTTATTTTCATAATATATCCTTAATTTATCAGTTAAAATGTAATATCCAAACCCACCAAGAAGCTCTTTGCCGAGGGATAGATGCCGCGGTCTACCCCGGCAGCCGTAGCGTCGGTTCCCATACTGGCCTCGGGGTCATATCCGGTATAGTTCGTTATCGTCCAAAGGTTGTTGGCACTTACATAAATGCGGGCAGCATTGAATCCAATCTTCGACAACAGTTGCCGGGGCAGACGATAGCCCAAAGTGATATTCTTCAACCGCAGATAAGCACCTTTTTCAACCCAACGGGAAGAGTTGACATATTCTGTCCCCGAAAATGACGGGATGTCCGTTTCGTTCTCCTGTGTCCAATGCTCTTTTATAACCGGATTGGTAGGAAAAGCATCCGAAGAATAGACTTCACGGCGCACACGGTTCTGATTATAAACATCATTACCCGCTACTCCCTGCCAGAAGATGTTCAAGTCGAAATCGTAAATGGTAAATGTATTGTTGAAGCCAAAGCTCCATGTGGGTTGCGCATTGCCTATGATACCGATGTCTTCTTTATCTATTTTTCCATCCCTGTTGAGATCTGCATATTTGGCATCTCCCGGCTTAGCACCATACAAGGCTGCCGTAGTCGCTTCATTCTGTTTCCACACTCCGGCAAAGGTGTAGCCCAGGAATGTACCCATCGGCTGTCCTACCATCTGCACGTAAGAGCCTACCAATCCGGGAAAGTCGGCATTGCTGGTGTAAATCATCATATCGGAAAGGCCATCCAGTTCCAGAATTTTGTTCTTATTATAGTTCACCGTATAGTTTATATCCCATTTGAAGTTTTTTGTCGATACGGGAATACCACCGAATGTCAAGTCAAAACCCCGATTGGATACCGCGCCTACATTTGTCAGGATAGATTCTACTCCCAATGCCGTGGGCACCTTCTGCCACATCAACAAATCGGTTGTCTTCTTCTTGTAATACTCGGCAGAAAAACTCAGCCTGCCGCCCCACCAACGGCTGTCGATACCTACATTCAGCTCATTCGTACGTTCCCACTTCAGGTTTTCATTACTCAACTGGGAAATGGCAAGGGTAGGATTGTTGTTGGCATCCAAGCCGGGAGTAAACTTCAACTGGGAGGCAAACGACGGAACAGCCGCATTGCCCACCGTTCCGTAGCTGGCCCTTAACTTGAATTCGGGGACAACATGACGGAATCTCTCCATAAAAGCCTCTTCCATCAAATTCCATCCTACGGAAAAGGCTGTGAAACCGTCGTATTTATGCCCTTCGGCCAATTGGCTGGCACCGTCGTAACGAACGGAAGCCGACAACATATACCGCTTCTGATAACTGTAATTGACGCGTCCCATGAACGACTGCATGGTTGTTTTGGAAGTTTCCGCCCAAGGCTGCTGCAAGATAGAACCAAACTGTATTCCATTGTATCCCAATCCCACGGGGATGCCTTTGGCTGATGCTGTCGTGCCATCATAGCTATCTTTCAGCATTTCGTAAACACCGGTTGCCTGCACATTGTGCTTACCGAAAGATTTGTCGAAAGTAAGGATTGAGGTACTTTGCAATGCAATATAATTAGACTGCGTTTTGCTTCCGCTTACTTCCGTAGTCGGACCGTTGTTCACTACCTGATTGTCGAAATAGCCTGAAGTCCGGCTATTGGTCTTGTATGAAAACAAGGTCGAAAATTTCAGGAAATCCCAAAACTTATATTCACCCGTGACAGCAACATTAAACACGGAAGCAGAGTTATCATTTACAAACTCCTTGGCATATCCTACCGGATTGAACGAAGTAGGCCCTACACCGCCCGGCTGCGTATAGCCGCCTTCGCTTTCGGAATCATAAACCTTCTTGGTGGGCGACCATTGCAATGCCGAACTGATAGCTTGTTCATATTCACCTTTCTGTGATTTGTTATAGGAAGCAAAGGTGTTCAGTATAAAGCTCAAACGCTTGTTGGCTTGTATCTTAAAATTTGAGCGGAAAGTATATTCCCTGAAATCCGTATTCAAGACAACCCCTTGCTTGTCGACATATCCCCCTGCCAGAAAATAGGATATGCCTTCTTTTCCACCACTCACACTGACGTTGTGCGTGTGGGATATGGCTTCTCTGAATATTTCATTCTGCCAATTGGTTCCTTCTCCTAAAGCGGCAATCTCATCCTGCATAAAAATCGGATTTTGCCCGTTTTCAATTCTCGCTTCATTCAGCAAAGTTGCATAGTCTGTCGCATTCAGAGAAGGTAACTTCTTCCTTACCTGGTCAAATGAAACAAATCCGTTATAAGAGATGCGTGCCTTGCCGGCTGTACCGTTCTTGGTTGTTACAAGAATGACACCATTGGCACCTTTAGAGCCGTATACTGACAAGGCCGCTGCATCTTTCAGAACCTCTATGGATTGAATCTGGTTAGGATTCAAGCTGCCGATGTTTCCGTCTTGTACGCCATCGATAATCACCAAAGGGTCGTTACCGTAGGTCAGAGAGTTTGAGCCGCGAATACGGATAGAGACAGCACCAGCAGGGTCACCACTGGTGTTTTGTACTACAACACCCGATACGCGTCCCTGAAGAGCCTGCGCTGTACTTGTATTGGGAGCAGAGAGCAATTCTTCTGATTTCACGGAAGATACGGAACCGGTTATATCGCTCTTCTTCTGTACACCATAGCCCACAACAACCACCTCATCAAGCATTTCCGTATCCTCTTTCAAGATTACTCTTGCCAGCGATTTATCCGTCACTTTAATATCTACGGTCTTATATCCGACATAGGAAATTGAAATCATGGCATCTCCGGGCACATCCATAAGAGAATATACACCATCCACATCGGTAATTCCTCCGTTGGAAGCACCTTTCACCATAACAGTAGCACCGATAATAGGTTCACCATTGGCATCTACAACAATACCGGTTATTTTCTTTGCAGATGAAGCGTTTTGCGCAGGCTTGCGAATCAGAGCAATTACATTCCCCTGCTCCTGCTTATACGAAAGAGCCGTCTTTGCCAGAAGCTGCCGCATAGTCTGGTCAATCGTTGCATCCTGCACATTCAACGATACTTTCCGGTCCAAATCCGGCAGGCTCTCATTGTAAAAGAACTTATAGGCACTCACCTGCTCTATCTGCTTCAGGGCAGACCTCAACGGCTGCTCCTTGAAGCTGATTGTGATTTGGGAATAAGCACTAAAGGAAATACTTAGAAACAATGCCAGACAGACAGTCCGCACTGCGTTCCGATTACCACTTCTCCCGACAAAGGAGCGGAAGAGTCTTAAAAAGGCTAACTTGTGTTTCATACATCAAAACTTTTATAGGTTTGATAAGTATACAGCCACCCCTATGTCTTCGTCCAAGCCGCCTTGCGATTTTAACTCCCGTTAACCTATTTGCTTTTTATTACGATGACAGAGCCGTCCATTTCATACGTAAAATCGGCAGTAAGCATCAGCATGTTCAAAGCACTCCGGATGCCATTGCCGGGGATGGTTCCGGTGAAACGTTCGTTCAAAAGCTTATCCGACTCAAAGCGTATCTCTACATTATAAATGCGCGAAAGAGTGTTCATGATATTCTTCAACGATTCTTTGTCGAAATACAGATTTCCCTTTATCCACTCAATGTAATCTTCGGAATTCACTTTTGTGGTAGTCAGCTTTTGGGTAAGCTTATTGTATTCCAGCTTGTCGCCGGGAATCATGGTGTGCGACATTCCTTGGGCGTACACCCCTACTTTACCTTCTTGCAACACAACAACGATGTCCTCGTCGTCTTCGTAAGCCGAAACATTGAAAGACGTGCCATGCACTTTCACTTCCAGGTTGCCGGCTTGCACTATGAACGTACGGCTTTCATCATGAGCAACCTTAAAGAATGCCTCTCCATTGAGTTGCACACACCGATTCTTTTTACCAAAATCATTGAGGTAGCTCAATTGGGACGCTGAATTCAGAACAACGTTCGTTCCATCCGGCAACTCAATCCTTGCCTTGTCGCCCTTACCAGCTTTCACAACGAGAGGCATTCCGGGTGCTTGAGACATGTCTATCAGGTAATAAGTGAAGAAAGCGAGGCAAACGGGCAGACAAATCATGGCAGCCCATCTCAGAATATTCATACGGACAACCCGCGCAGACCGTGACTTGCCAACCGTCTCTTCCTTGATACGGACAAACATCTTGTTGCGCAATGCAACATCAATCTCTGCATCCGATTTGACAAACTCTCCCTCCCACCAGTCTTGCAGGTGGCGATCGTTCTTCATCCAATCCATTAGTTTTCTATACTGTGCCTTATCCATCTTTTTGTTATTTAAAAGTATACACTTTCATCCCGCTTATTATCCAAAAGCCCTTGTCACATTTACACTTCATTAACAAAGAATACAAATAAAAGGGCAAGAACAGCGTCGTAATTCTGCATTAACTGCGTGCGCATGAATTTTACGGCAAGAGACAACTGCGTGGCAACCGTGCTCTCGGATATTCCCAATTGTTCTGCTATCTCCTTATTGGTGTAATGCTGCCTTTTGCTCAGGATGAATATCTTTTTGCGTTGTTCGGGAAGCTTGTCTGCCAATGAGTCTATGTACTCATGCAGAAAGTGCAGGTCGATGCCTTCTTCCGTCCGGAAATCACGGTCTACGCCGCTTTTCATCAGATACTCGTTATAGACAAACTCTACAGTCTGCCTTTGGTACATATTCATCAGCAGATTCTTGGCAATGGTGCAGAGGAAAGATATGAATGATGATTCCGGGTCTACTGTTCCGCGTACCTCCCATATACGGATAAAGGTGGACTGCACCACTTCTTCAGCCATATACCGGTTGCCCGCGGAAATACGCATGATGAAGTTATACAGCTTACCGCTATATCTGTGATAGAGCTTCTCGAATGCCTGGAAAGAGCCTGCACCCAATTCGGCCAATAAGCGTTTTTCATCTGTAGAATCGACCATATCCTTAGATTTTTGCAACAAAAGCATATCCTTTACGGACATAAAGAGATGGCAATATTATCAATATTTTCGCAAATAAAGGCAGATAAAAGGAAATATTATGTGAAAAAAGAATTCAAAGTGATTTTGGTGCGGCAGGAACTTCATACTTTTTGAGTGTTTTTAAATGAAAGACAACTCCACATTCTGAAAATCAAAAGGATGTTTGTTTTCCAAAACACATTTGTTATCTAAGTTTGCCCTAAATACACAAACTATGAGAATTATAGCCAGGAGCATTTGGGAAGTACAGCAAATCAAATCCCATAAAAGAGGCATCGCTATGATGCCTCGAATTTTAGTTGCAAACTCCCCTTATTCTATTCATTTGCCGATGTAAGGATAGAATTAAGCTGCTTTGGCAATGTGCTATGCTTCTTCTTCATTCCGCGCATTCCACACAAACAAAGCCAGCAATGTAGATAGCAATGCCGCCCCTATCCAGAACCAGTTGATGTAGGTAAAGTCGTACACCTCCACGCCATCCACCAACTGCTTGTTCCCTTCTATCAGCACGCCGCTCATTACGTCTTGCAATCCTGCACCTATATAGCTGGCTATACCTACAACGCCCAATGCTGCGCCCGAAGCATTGCGCGGAGCAATATCTACAGCCATCAGCCCTCCGAGAAAGCAAATCAGCACACCGATGCCAAGGCCGAAAAGTATCATGGCCAAAGCGTCCACCCAGAAATGAACACCGGGAACCAGCAGGAACAAGCAGAGTGCAACCACATTCATCAGTCCGAAGATAAGGGCGGGCACATTACGGCGGCCGCCGAACAGCTTGTCCGAAATGACACCGGAAAACATCGTACCCACAATGCCACAGACCGAACTGATGGAAATGATGAAACTGGCATCCAGTGTAGAATAGCCCTTCTGCGCTTCCAGATAGAATACGCCCCAACTGTTCACCGCATAACGGCTGATATACATAAAAGCACTACTGAGTGCCAATATCCAGATGGCAGGATTGCGAAGTACGGCTTTCTGCGCACGGCTGAATTCCTCGCTTTCCAACACACTCATTTTTTTCTTCGCCTTAGGCATATTGACAATGGGCAACCCTTTGCTTTGCGGTGTATCGTGGAAGAAACGCCAGGCAATCAATGCACCTGCCAGCCCCACAAGTCCTGCTCCAAAGAAACCATACCGCCAGCCGAAAGCACTGACAATGGAGGCAATGATGATAAATGTCATCGCCTCGCCGATGTTGTGGCTCGCACTCCAGAAGCCGTAGAAAGAACCGCGCTGTTTGTCGGTGAACCAGCGTGACAAGCCTACCACGCAAGAAGCGGCCCCCATCGACTGGAACCAGCCACTGATGCCCCAAAGGATGGCAAACAAGATGAATGAATGGACAAAGCCGAGACAAAGGTTCACCAATGCCGTGACCAAGAGTCCGGTAGTCATGAAACGGTTGATGTTGCTGCGGTCGGCCAGGAAACCGTTTGTAAACTTACCTATGGCATAAGTGAAGAAAAGTACGGAACCGATAATACCCAGTTCTGTTTCGGAGAAAATACCTTCCTCCACTATCGGTTTCTTCACTACATTCAAGCTGAGACGGCATACATAATACATGCCGTAGCCAAGCGTTGCCGCAAGAAAAGTAGACCATTGCAGCCGCTTCAAGCGCCGTTGACAGGCGGACACAGAAAGGTCGGTACAAGGTTTATCGGAAGAAACCTTGTAGAAATTTATAAGATGTTTCAACATTGTATTTTGTTATTGGATTTAAGTTTCGCAAGCTCAATCGCAACCATCCGGCGGATGTATAGCGAGGAAAGGAGATATTCCGTCGCTACACTCCGCTGAATGACAGAGATTACTGAATATAAATTTGTATTATGCCAGAGCCTTTGCAACCAAGCTTGCGGAACTCGAACGGATAGTGAACCAAATTGCTTTATTCGTGCATTTTTTTCGTTCTCAGATACTCCAGCAAATAAGCCGGACGGTCAGTCTGTAGGATGCGGCATCCCAATGTGTCAATCAAATAGCCATAGCCCTCATCGGGGTTTTGCAAAGACATGTCATCGTCGTGTCCGCCTGCCATCGTATCCCACAAAGTGTTGTACCAGATAAGGGAGCGGTCGGCTAAAGTCGTTGCCAGCTTCTTGGGAAGCGGGTTGGAGTCCTTTACATACAGCAGTTCAAAAGCTACGGGAGACATCTCCTTGACAAACGTCTCTATCTGTTCCTCGGCCCCCGGCTTGTCGAGGTCGACAATGGGCATATAGATTACGTCATTCAGATAATCGCCGAATTGTTTCTTGACTTCGGCTGCTGTTTTGCGCCCTTTCATTATAATCTGCTTGGTGGTTCCGGTCTTCTTCATCAGCTCATAAATCTGGTCGAAATAGAGGTCGGCCTGGTCCAGATTTATCATTATCTTGCCTTTGGCATGCAGCAAGGCCTCTTCCAAAGTAGGAACTTTGTGGATGGTACGTATGTTGCAGCCGTTTTTCAACTTCAACCCACGTATGTAGTCGAGAGTGGCTTCCGAAACCAGCCCCTTGCCGGTGGTTGTGCGGTCCAGTGCCCGGTCGTGCATCAGTATCAGTTCACCATCCTTTGTCTTCTTTACATCCAGTTCCACAATATCCACACCCATTCTAACGGCATTGTCTATTGCCTCTAAAGAGTTTTCCGGAAAATTGCGCCAGTCGCCGCGATGGGCTACCACAATTACTGAACTCTGGTCGCGATTCATCAGTTTTTCACGAATCTGCGTCACTCGGTCTTGAGCCGAAAGCTGCAATACTGCCAAAACAGCAAACAGCAATAAATATATCTTTTTCATCATTTCATGGATTATAAATTCAATCATTCCAATGCATAGCCTTCGTTCTGCCAACCGGCTTTGTCATTGACATTCTCTATTTCGGTTTGAGGAACCGGATAGAGCTGCCGGTAAGCATCAATACCGGGAAATATGGCAGCCATTTGTCCGGTGCGAACAATGTCGAACCAACGGTCGCACTCCAGAGCAAGCTCCAAACGGCGTTCCTTATATACTGCCTGGCGGAAGAGTGTTTTTGTGGACAGTTCGGCCAATGTTTTCCCTTCAAGACCTGCATTTGTGCGTACGGCATTCAGAGCATCCAAAGCATCTTGTGTAGGAACAGCGGCAAGCTCATTGGCAGCTTCGGCATACATCAGCATCACTTCGGCACAACGCATTACCGGAAAGTCGGCACTGGTCTCATTGTTCGTTGCCGGAGCATTGAACTTGCCCGGACGCTGTCCGCTGCCCGTAGGTTCTACCAGGGCCTTACGGTTATCCTTGTCGCTTTCAAACTCCGCTTGCTCCAATGAGATGATATTGCCATTGTCATTGTTACGATAGCGGTTGTTCTGATGTACCGACTCGCCTACTCCACCTTTCAGATATTGAACGGCAAAAATAATGTCCTTGCTCGTCTTCAAGTCGTTGGGAAAAGTTTGCGGCATGGGCACCAGCATCAAGTCTTTTCCGGCATGAATGGCTGCTACCACCGGAGCAAGTTCATTGACCACTTCCTGATAGTTCTTCCTATATAAATAAACCTTTGCCAGCAATGCATGCGCCGCATACGAAGTGGCACGGCCTCTTTCCGATTCGGGCCAAACCGCGGGTAAACCTTTGGCTACAGCCAAGTCGCTGATTATCTGCCCATAGACTTCATCAATGGGAGCACGCTTGTTGTTACGCGCTTCGGTCACGGTCTGCGTTTTTGTAATGATGGGCACCTCGCCCCACAAGCGAACCAGGTTAAAGTAACAAAGAGCACGTATAAACGAAGCTTGTCCGGCAATGCGAGAGCGCTGTTCGTCGGACATCGGCACTTCTTCCACATTCTGCAACACCAGGTTGCAACGATAAATAGTCTTGTACAACGAAAGCCATGCCCCCGACAAGTTGGAGTTTGCCGGAGTTTCCGTGAAAACTTCTATCTGATAAGTGATGCCGCCACTGGCACCGGAATTGTCATTCTTCACATTGTCACCACGTACTTCCATCAAAGTCATGAACTTCGCTCCATACTGGTCGCTGGATTGCAACTCATCATAGATACCTATAACGGCTCCTTCCAAACCCTTCACATCCTTATAAAAGGTTTCCTCCGTAGGAAAATCAATAGGTTTCAAGTCTATAAAATCACTACAACTTGAAAGAACCATTGCTGTAAGAACAAACATTATTACTTTTTTCATATTACTGTCTTTTTAAGATTAAAACGTAAGATTAACACCTATCGAAGTGGTTCTTGCCAACGGGTATACACCATAGTCTTCGCCATTGGTAGTAGCGGCACTGCGATTTGAAACTTCCGGATTATAGCCTTCATAGTTGGTAAAGGTAAACGGATTTTGGATGGAACAGTATACGCGCGCCGACTTCAGATACACCTTTTTGAGCCAGTTTTCGGGCAAGGTATATCCCAACGAAATATTCTTGATGCGCAGGTAAGACCCGTCTTCCACGTGCCATGTAGAGGTGGTGCCGTTCTGCCCCTTACTGACGCGGTTGGCACGTACATTCATTCCACTACCAGGATTGTCTTCCGACTTCCAGCGGTTCAAAGCTCCTTTGTAGTTATTCATATTCCCTTCGTGGTTATAGAAATACCGGCGAGACAAGTTCAGGATTTCATTGCCCTGCACACCTTGAAACACAATGCCGAAGTCAATGCCTTTCCAAGCCAGTGTAGCACCGAAGCCATAAGTAAAGTCGGGCATATAGTTGCCCACGATGGCGCGGTCGGTATCCGAAATATCAAGTATCCCGTCTCCATTGACGTCCTTGAACTTGAAGTCGCCCGGCTTCGTGTCGACCAGTCCGTAGTTGGTGGGAGAATCCTTGTAGTGCAAAGCTGCATCCACTTCGGCCTGATTCTTATAGACACCTTCTACCACTGGAAGATAATAGCTTCCGATGGCCTCACCCACGCGGGTTATGAAATAGGCATTGCTCACCGAACCGGAAGAAATAATATCGGCATTGCCCGGTCCAAGTTCTTTCACTTCGTTGATGTTCTTCGAGATATTGAAGTAAACACTCCAGTTGAAATCGCCCATCTTCTGATTGGTGGCGATATTGAATTCCACACCTTTGTTGTTCACCTTGCCGATGTTCTCGAGGCGAGTGTTGTAACCGGTTGTCATGGGTACGGGGACATTGAGCAACAAGTCATACGTGTTACTGTTATATAAATCCAGCCCCAAAGTCAAACGGTTACTGAACAGCGACGCATCGAAACCTACATTCACCTGCGCTGTCTTTTCCCAATGCAGTTCGGGATTGGGCATGCTCTTGGGGGCCGCACCCTTTATTACTTCGGCATTGCTTCCGCCCAACACATAACTATAATAGGCAACTTCGCCTTGTGCACCATAGTTGGGAATACGGAAGTTACCCGTCAGACCGTAGCTGGCGCGAAGTTTCAAGTCGTCGATGAAAGTCAGCGACTTCATAAATTGCTCTTCCGTCAGACGCCATCCGGCAGATACCGACGGAAACCATCCCCAACGGTTCTGTTTGCCAAAACGGGAAGCACCGTCGGCACGGATTGCTCCTGTAAGCATGTACTTGCCTTTATAGTTATACTGAATTCTGGCAAGTCCTGAAAGCAAGGCCCATTCGGAAGCATGCGAATTGCCGCGGGTAACGGTACCTGCATTGAGAGTGGGCACGCTGTTCGTAATGAATCCGTTGGCAAAAGCATAAGTACTTTCGTCTCGTTGGTATTGCATGGTCCAGCCTACCAGTGCAGAAAGAGAATGCCCGTGGATTTCCTTATTATAGCTCATCGTTTGCTCAAACAGCCAGTTGTACATCTTGGCAGTCTTCGCCGTTGCTTCGGGCACCGACTCCGGATTTCCCTCCGTATTGGAAATGGGGATAGTGGACGGACGGAACGTATCTTGCGAGCTACTGTAAATATCCACACCGAAATTGGCCCGATACTTCAATTCGGGCATAAAAGCCACTTCTCCGTAAATATTGCCAAAAACACGGGATGCCTTCGTTTCGTCCTTCTGCAACATGGCTAATGCTACGGGATTCCATACTTGCGTCTGGCTGTTACCTTTCTTTATGGAACCGTTTTCGAGTACTGTCTGTGTATTGGGACTCCAGGCATTCTGAGAGAAGCAAAATGAACCGTCGGGATTATAAACCGGAAATATAGGAGCACTGTGCAGCGCCGAAGCAATGATACCGCCACCGCCCGAATTGTAAGCGCCGTCAGAATTAACCGCATTCTCTATCGTTACAGACGGATTGAGCGAAAGGCCGAACTTGAAAATACCTTCGGTTACATCGAGGTTGAAGCGCGAGCTGTAGCGCGTAAAGTCACTGTTGATAATGACACCTTCTTGTGACAAATAATCTACAGACGCATAATATCTTATCTTCGGGCTGCCGCCTGAGACAGAAACCGAATGGCTCTGCATGCCTGCCGTACGGAAGATTTCGTCCTGCCAGTCCGTGTCTACCAGTCCTTTTTCACCTCTCAGGTATGGCAAGATTTCAACGGGAACAATTGTATTATAATCATTGCTTGTATTTTGCAGACGGATGGCATTGCTGTCCGAGATGTCAAAAGACAAAGGATTCTTATTCTGCGCTATGAGCTTACGGTTGATGGACTCCATCTTGTCGGTATACGTATTGTTGCGTGCATCGTTCACCAAATCGGCATACTCGTAGGCATTCAGCATGTCTATCTTCTTTGAAACCGTCTGCCAGCCATAGTATCCGTTATAGGAAACTGTAGCACGCCCTTCCTGCCCTCTCTTGGTAGTAATCAGTACCACACCGTTCGAACCACGCGAACCGTAGATGGCAGCCGAAGAAGCATCTTTCAGCACCTCGATGGACTCTACATCGTTCATATTGAACGTATTCAGCTGCTCCTGGGCAAGAGGCACACCGTCCACAACATAGAGCGGAGAGGTTCCTGCCGTAATAGTGCCCGTTCCGCGTACCTTAATCTGCAAGGAAGAGCCCGGAGCACCCGTCGACTGAGACACCTGCACACCCGGCATCTTGCCCACCATCGCCTCGGCCATGGAAGTAACCGGTTGGCCTTTCATATCACTGGCACGAAGGCTGGCAATGGCAGTAGTCACGTCGCGCTTCTTCTGCACACCATATCCCACAACCACTACTTCGTCCAGCAACTCGTTGTCTTCCATCAAGACGATTCTGTCCAGGCCTTTGCCGCCCGCTTTTATCTCTACCGTCTGATAGCCGATATATGAAAAGGCGAGCATCGCATTCCCGGGTACATCGGCCAGGCTATAATTTCCGTCAAGATCGGTAATCACTCCATTGGCAGTGCCCTTTACCAATACACTGGCACCGATAATCGGCTCCCCGTTTGGGTCTACCACTTTTCCGTTGATTGTCTTTGTCCTCACTTTCTCAATAAGCTCTCCACTTTTCTGATTGCCTACGGATATTGTATTGTTGTCCCTATTGAAATATAATTTTGCTTGCGAGGTAATCTGCTCCAAGACCTCTTGCAAAGAAGCGTTGGAAACATGGATGGAGATGCGTGGAGCTGCATTGACTATTTCTTGGTCATAGAAGAATTTCAAACCAGTCTGCACGCCCAGTTGGTTGAACACATTCTCTACCGTTTCATTCTGAACATTCAGTGTAATGCTTCTTGTCTCTTGTGCCCGCACGTATGGGGCTGTAAACAACAAGCATACGAACAGTAAAAAAGCTAAAAATGAATCTACATTTCTACATTTCCTTTCAGTATTAGGAAGATTATTCATAAATTTGTGCGTTTTAGTAATTGAAATAAATTATTAAAAACAAAGATGTGTAATGCGCGATACGTTATTCACACGGGTCGAAACGAATGAATATCCGTCCGGATTACCGGAATAGGGGCTTCTCTTAGAGACAGCTCCTATTTTTTTGTGTAGCTCAAGTTGGTGGTTTCATACTTAATTTTATTAATGATAAAGGTTAACACTCTGGCGATTCGCTTATATATAGTACACAGTCGCCCGAAGAAGCAGGGGTCTCATTAAGATATTTTCACTATTTATGCGAAGCAGTGATTGAATTATATTCATATTTGATAAGAAAGGAACCTAAGTGATTAGCAGTACTATCTCAATTGAGGGTGTGTCGAAATAGAGACTTAGAACACAAATTACGCAAATTATACAAATCATGCTTTTTAATGACTACTGATAATCAGGGATTATCCGAGTCGCTTATTTGCGTAATTTGTGTAATTCGTGTTCCCTTATCACTTCTGACACACCTTCTACCCGTAGGGGGAGGTGGTAGGTAAAACAATAAACACCTATGAATCATAAGAATAAGGTTTTCTTTCCTCACCTACCACCCCGCCCTTTGGGCACCCCTCCTTCTTGAAGGAGGGGAATTGAGATAGTACTTTTAACTCATAAGCGTTTCTGAAACAGTTCATAACTGATAAGAAAGAAATAATCCGTGCTTGAGTAACAAGAGTTTCTTCAACTTGCCCTCACCACCCTCACCGTTTTCCTGAACCTCCCTGTTCATCGGTGTTTCGGAGGTGAGTGAGAGCAATTTCCATGGGTGAGGGCAAGTTTTGCCCTCACCCATGGAAATTGCTCTCACTCACCTTGCCGAGTATCTTTCTGCCCCGTCATTTGTAGGGAAAGCATCGATGTTTCTTACGAAAAATGCAGTGAATTGATAGTGTGTTCACTATAGTGGTCTGTCTTCTTCACGATAGTGAACAATTCGGGCCATCTTAGTGAACATACTTGTTCACTTAAGTGGAGCGTCAACAAACTCAAAGACTTTTCAGGAGAAACGTATGTGCGAAACACAATGAATGCCTGCACAGTACACTACAAACGCCTTTCAAATACCCTTCAAACGGACAGCACCAAGCCCTTTTTTCTATATTGGCCTGAGTTCGATATAAGGCTTTGCTTATAACTGTATAATAGCGAGTCAAATTCAACTCCTGATTCACACTATTTATAGAGCAATACCTTGTTCCCATCTTTCTTATAATGAATGCCGCTGGTATATTCGATAGACTGCAACACAGCTTCCAGGCTCTTGTTGTCGTGCTCGCCCGAAATCAGATTCTTGAACACCTGCCCTTCGGCAAAAGAGATGGAGCAATTATAAACGCGTTCCAACTCTTTTGCAACATCGTTTATCGGAGTACTGCTGAATCGCAATCCGCCTTTCCGCCATACTGCCACAGTGCGTTTTTCATGCTGCTTGTTGTATTCGCCGGAAATGGTATTGATGTACACCCGCTCCTGGGCGCTTAAGCGCATCATGGCTTCTGGCAAGTCCACTTGCACCTTGCCACTCTCCACATCGACAGAAACAACCTCATCGGACAAATAAGCTTTGATATCAAAGCACGTGCCCAATACACGAACGTCGAAATGATGGGTATTGACAATGAACGGCTGCTTCTCGTTGCGATGAACCCGAAAGTAGCCCTCACCTTCGAGCTCCACCCTGCGTTCGTTGCCCGCAAAGCGGTCGGGATAGCGAATGCGGGAGCAGGAGTTCAAGACCAGTTGCGTGCCGTCAGGAAGCAACACCTGCTTGCATTCGCCATAAGAGGTCGAGGCTTCCAGATAAGAAATCTGCTGTTCGTTGATGTAATCCAGATATCCGACGCCACCCAGCACCAAACAAAGAACCGCAGCCGCAGCTGCAGCGACAGTTGCCATGCGGCGAAACCAGGTCCGTTTTTTGTGCTCGATGCGCTTCAACAATTGGCGCGCCTCTTTCTTCGACTTCTCGCGTTCGAGGTCAGTCAGCGGTTGTTGCGACGCTGATTCGTCCCAAACATCGGCAGCCAGTTCCTCAAGGATGCCTTCCGGTTCCGGCACAGCCAAGTGGTCTGCCAACTTGCTGACATCTTCAACCGTGTACAAGTCATCCAAGTAACGGCGAAGCAAAGTCTTATCTTTCTCGTTATGTTTCATAATCGTTTTTTTGCGGGGAGCTACAAAGATGTTCTTAAACTATCCCTTTTAAAAGAATAGTACACGCAAAAGCGAAGCATCTAGGGTGTATTTAACGTTTTTTTATCTCATACGGAAGAAAGATGGGCTTCATTACAAATTCATACAAACAAGAAGCAGCACGAGGTCGGCAGCCGCTACCGAGTTCTTCTGCAAATATCCGCGCAGCGATTTCAATGACAAGGATATAGACTCCTGCACCGTATTGACCGATATACCCAGCGTTTCAGCAATCTCCTTGTGAGACATCTGCTGTTCACGGCTCATTTCAAAGATTTCACGCTGGCGGGGCGTCAATTGCTGCAATGCACGCAAGATTAGTTGCCGCAAGTCATTAGCTAGAATTTCATTCTTCGTTTCATCGGTATAATCCACAGCCTGCGCAAGGACATGCTCCTTGAGTTTGTTCTGGTTATCGAGGTCGCGCAGCTGATTCAGCACACGGTTGCGAACAATTGTATAAAGGTAGGAAGAGAAGGAAGCATCGGGATTGATGAAACGTCGGCTCTGCCAAATCACGGTGAAAGCGTCCTGAAAAACATCCTCGGCATGCTCGCGCGACTTCAGAAAACGCATGGCAAAGTATATCAGGCGGCCCTTATAGGCAGCGTACAGTTCACAAAAAGCATCCTCATCTCCATCTATCAGGCGGAGAACAAGTGCCTTTTCATCAATTAGAGTTTCTGCTGCATACATAGGGCTATCTTTACATTCAAGTACAAAGGTATCGCTAAGATGTTGCAAACGTATGTAAAATTCGGGAAAGAAAAAAGAAAAATGAAAAATAAAGCCGGTTCATCCCTCAAGCAATGACCGGCTTTAACACGCTTCTATCGTCTATAGGCTTTCAGTTTATTCCTATAATAAGCCTCCACATCCTTCCAATGGTAATAAGGAGCCAGTTCGCTTTCTACCGGAAGTTTCATCTCATGCTCGTTGAGCAGCACCTTTACAAGAATGTCATCACTGCCTTTCTTGCGGAAGAAAACGAATTGAACGTTGCCTGCCATCGGGAAAATCTTGTAGTTTCGCCAAGTTTCATCGAGTCTGCTTAAATCGGTAGTCTGATAAGCACAATCACCCAATTCCAGCAGGCATACCAAAGGAAGCAGGCAAGATTCATGGCCGAAACGTAAAGTTGCGCTGTTCTCTTTCTTCACGATGCAAGTGTCGGCCGTATTCAGTATATTTTCCAGCAGATTGGATTCCATATAAGGTATTTCGCTTTTGGTGAGCGGAGACGGGCCATAGGATATATACCAATTCTTGTTGCTGATTTGCCACAAATCATAGCATTCGTCTTTGGTGAAGAGAGAGTAAAGTTCCAGATTCGTGTCGAGACTCTGCATGTTGCTTGCCACATCAAACAACCGGGTCATCAATCTGCCGGCATCCACTTTCCAGTTTACATAATCCTCGTTGTTGAACAAAGCCTTCATCAAGCGTTCCGGATGTACATGCTCCTTCCGGATGGCAGCCTTCGCCTCGACCACTTCATCCGCCTTGCACAATGTCTTGACATAGGGGTCATCGTTATTCATATAGTACATGTCGGCATAGCTGGCATCGTTCTTGAACTGCAACTTCGGATTGAGAGATTGCAGCTTCAAACATTCTGCCGCCATAGAAAGAATGCAGCGGATAACCACCGTGGAGCATGCATCCACCTCGGCTTCTCCTTTAAAGACTTTCGGGAAATTCTTGTACATTCGCTCTGCAATGCCTTTGTGCTGGCGTGCACCCAGCGGAGTCAGTTCGCCATATCTGCTCTTAGCCATGCGCGAGACGCTATCCAAAACACAAAGTGTCTTCTTTCCCAACTCAGTGAGCACACCATTCTCATCAGCCTCACGCATCACTGCCAACGGCTTCTCGTAATCATCCGGATTTATAAGGAACCGTGAACCATGACGGGCATAGTGGCTCAGATAAAAGGGTTTATAACCTGCAGGAGGAGCTGTCTGCTCCACAGTCGGTTCGGGATAGGCATAGTAATTGGCTGCCGAACGATGAACATCTGCAAAGATTTCTTCTTTGGCTGTCTGGGCTCTCATTCCAAGCACCAGGCAACAAAGAACGGTTAGAAAAACGAAACGCTTCATAGATACTACTCTTTTATGATTTATTCATGTGAAATCTCTTTCAGGTATTCTTCTATCTTTCCGAAGAAGGATGCCAAGTGCGAACCATCAACAAAAGAATGATCCACATAGATGGAAAGTGGAAATACCAGACGCCCTTCACGGGTCACCGTTTTTCCGGCAGTCATCAAAGGGTGGCTGCAAGCATTCCCGGCTTCGGCAAGCGTATAAGTGGTAGAGGTGAAATACATCTTAGGGACAGCGCTCAAATGCACTACATCGTAATCGCCTTGCTGCGCGAGATGCTTCTCGGCTCCATAAGGATCGCCATCTTCGGGAATATTGGTAATCAAAGCATAGGCTTCGGCATAAAAGCGGTTGAAATCTTCGTGATAAGGTATGCGTATTGTATAGAAAGTCTTACCGGGAACGGCTATCGGAGAAATGATGTCCACCCGGTCGTGAAAGACGACCTGTCCATTCTTGTCTTTACGGAAACGAAGTTCATCCACCTCGTTTGCCGAACGGAGCACGGCATAAAGATAGTAAAGGAAAAAAGAGCGTCCCGCTGCTCTGGCAGCCAGACTTGCCTCTGTACAATCAATCTCTGTAGTAATGGAATACCAGGAGCTAACAAAGTTGCGGAAAAAGCCGTAGTTATCCCGGCGTTCCCAAGCATCAATGTCTATAATGTGTTTCATAAAAAAAGGGGGATTTAGAAAAAAGGATGCCACTTTACAAGCATCCTTTCTATATTCAGTTTATTTTTCTTTCTTATAATTCTCCAGTCCGGTCTGCAGGAACTCGATATACTTAGGTATATCCTCGTCGTAGGAGTAGGACTTGTTGAGCGGCTTGCCTTCGTTGTCAATCAGCACGTAGAAGGGCTGCGCATTGGCGCCGAACTTGACACGCTGCAGATAGCTCCATTTGTCGCCTACGGTGCGCAGCGTGCGTTCCGTGCCGTTCTCCACAATCTTCACGGGAGAAGGAAGCGGGGTCTTGTTGTCCACGTAGAGCGTGATAAGCACATAGTCGTTGTTGATGATGTCACTCACCTTCGGGTTGGTCCATACGGCAAGCTCCATCTTACGGCAGTTCACGCAGCCGTAGCCGGTGAAGTCGAGCATCACGGGCTTGCCATGCTGGCGGGCATACTCCATACCGAGGTCGTAATCGTCGAACTTGGCATGCACCTCATTATTGTAAAGGTTGAAATCCTGCGTCTGCATGGGCGGCGCAAAAGCACTGACCGCCTTCAACGGCGCTCCCCACAAACCGGGAACCATATACACCGCAAACGCCAGCGAGGCCAACGCCATGAAGAAACGGGGCACGCTGACTTTCGTATCGTCATCATCGTGCGGGAACTTGATTTTGCCCAGCAGGTAGAAGCCCAGCAGCGCAAAAAGCACAATCCACAAGAGCGAGGAACGTCTCACGGTCGAGGATGCGCCAGCCGTAAGCTAAATCGGCTACCGAAAGGAATTTTAGGGCAAAGGCCAGCTCCAGGAAGCCGAGCGTCACCTTAATGATGTTCATCCATCCACCGGACTTGGGCATGGACTTCAGCCAAGACGGGAACAGGGCAAACAGCGTGAAAGGCAATGCCAAGGCTATGGCAAAGCCCAGCATGCCGATGGCAGGAGCCACCACGCTGCCCGTCGTGGAAACCTGCACCAGCAGGAATCCGATAATGGGTCCCGTGCAGGAGAAAGATACCAGCGACAAGGTAAACGCCATCAGGAAGATGCTGAGCAAACCGCTTGTCGCCTCGGCCTTGCTGTCTACAGCCGTACTCCACTTGGAGGGCAACGTTATCTCGAACGCTCCGAAGAAGGAAGCCGCAAACACCACCAGCATCAGGCAGAAAAGGATATTGAATACTGCATTCGTAGAGAGTGCGTTCAGTGCGCTGGCTCCGAAAACAGCGTGATTGCCAGTCCGAGCGTCACATAAATCACTACGATGGAAGCACCATACGTCCATGCATCACGGATGCCCTTCTTCTTGTCCTTGCTACGCTTAAAGAAGAAGCTGACAGTCATCGGGATCATCGGCCATACGCAGGGGGTGAAGAGTGCTAACAGTCCGCCGGCAAATCCCGTAATAAAGATATAAATCCAGGACATATCCTCCTGCGAAGTAGTTTCGCCCAAAGATTGCAATTCACTGATGACTGGCTTCCAAAGGTCCACCTTGTCCGTCACATTGATTTCCGTCGGCCCGTCCGCACCGCCAATAGCAGCCACAGAACCGTATCGGCGGCAGTCTCCTGCTCTGCGGACTGTGTTTCGGCTTTCGTTTCAGCCGTAGCGGCAGTAGCTTCTTTTGCAGCCCCTTCTACCTTACCGGAGAATTGGAAAGGCACTTGTGTGGGCGGCAGACAATTTTCATCGTTGCAAGCACCATACTCCAGATACCCTTCCAACTGATAGGCACCACCCGTCAATTTTAGCTTCTGCACAAATTGAGCCGTATTTTCAAAATAGCGTACCTTCATTTCGAACAACTTGTCGAAAGTAGAGATTTCCTTGCCTACGGGCTTCAGTTTACCAACCACTTCCGCTCCGGATATTTTCTCCACATTGAAAGTCGCCGAGATAGGCCCTCCATCGCCCAAGTCAGTGGAATAGACATGCCAGCCCTTGTCAATAGCAGCCGTAAAAACGACCTCCGCTTCATCAGCAGCCACAGTCTTCAGTTCGGACTTGAACTTGACGGGGTCTTGTATCTGTGCCGCATCGCCACAGTGAAGAGCAACAGAATAGAGGGAACAGTAATTTCTTCATGTTCTCTGATTTAATTTTTAATTTTCAATTATCTCGTAGTCCACGCAGGCACGACTCTCTTTCACAGCAGCGATAAGCTTGCCGGCAGCTACATGGTCGGGATGGGTAGCATAGTATTTCACGTCATCCAACGTATCGAACTCACTGTAAAGAGCGATGCTCCAAGCCTCGGCAGGATTGATGTTCAATCCGACTTCAATCTTGCGGATAACGGATATTTTAGCCGGAAGCGCTTCGATAGCTGCCTTGAAACTGTTCATCGCAGCCAACTTTTCGTCAGCCGGTGCCTCATCTTTTAACTTAAATAATACAATGTGCTTTACCATAACTTTGCCATTTAAATGATTTATCACTATATTTGTCAGCCTAAGCGGCTGTTTTAACAACTGCAAAAATACTGGTTTTGTTTCAAATATACACTTAAACGGATGTTAATAATAGGAATTGCAGGCGGAACCGGCTCGGGAAAGACCACCGTCGTACGTAAAATTATCGAAAGCCTACCGGCTGGTGAAGTGGTATTGTTGCCACAAGACTCTTACTACAAGGACAGCAGCCATGTGCCCGTGGAAGAACGGCAGAACATCAACTTCGACCACCCCGACGCCTTCGAGTGGAGCCTCCTTTCCAGACATGTTGCCATGCTGCGCGAAGGAAGAAGCATAGAACAGCCCACCTACTCATACCTGACGTGTACACGCCAGCCCGAAACCATCCATATCGCCCCCCGGGAAGTCATCATCATAGAAGGCATCCTTGCCTTGTGCGACAAGAAGCTGCGAAGCATGATGGACCTGAAGATATTTGTAGACGCTGACCCCGACGAACGCCTAATTCGTGTAATCCAGCGTGATGTAGTGGAACGCGGACGCACGGCCGAAGCCGTCATGGAGCGCTATACACGCATACTAAAACCCATGCACCAGCAATTCATAGAGCCCTGCAAACGATACGCCGACCTCATTGTGCCGGAAGGCGGAAACAACCAGGTGGCCATTGATATATTGACCATGTACATCAAGAAGCACTTGGGGAGTTAATTTGTAATGGAGAATTGATAATGGAGGATTGATAATGGAGGATTAAGAACGCACTAAACCCTATGAGATATGAACAGCCTGTTTTCTTTCGCCAGACATAAATCATCCATTATCAATTCTCCCGTCCCAATTATCTTGCTGTTGTTGTTGTGCTGCATCGCAGGATGCCGTGGAGGACATCCTGCCGAAAAAGAAGAAGCGGATGACCTGCAACAGATAAAGGATAGCGGAGAACTGGTTGTATTGACACTGTACAGTTCCACTTCCTACTTCATCTACCGTGGCCAGGACATGGGATTCCAGTATGAGCTAAGCGAACAGTTTGCCAAGAGCCTGGGAGTAAAGCTAAGAATAGAGGTAGCCCGGAACGTGCACGAACTCATAGAGAAGTTATTGGCAGGCAAGGGAGACCTCATAGCCTACAACCTGCCTATCACTAAAGAATGGAAAGACAGCCTGATATATTGCGGTGAGGAGGTCATCACGCACCAAGTCATCGTGCAACGTAACGGCGGACGCACCAAACCACTGAAAGACGTGACGGAACTCATCGGGAAAGATGTATATGTGAAGCCCGGAAAATATTATGAACGGCTGGTCAATCTGGACGAAGAGCTCGGAGGAGGTATCCACATCCATAAAGTGACCAACGACAGTATCAGTGCAGAAGACCTCATCACCCAGGTGGCACAAGGAAAAATCCCCTATACCGTAGCAGACAATGACGTGGCACAGCTTAATACCACCTATTACCCCAACCTGAATATCGGACTCTCCATCAGCTTTGACCAGCGTGCATCGTGGGCAGTCCGGAAAGACTGTCCGCAACTGGCAGCCGCCGCCAACAAATGGCATGAGGAGAATATGACTTCACCTGCCTATACGGCAAGTATGAAACGATATTTTGAAATCGGCAAGGCCATTCCCCACTCTCCTATCCTCTCCCTGCGCGAAGGAAAAATTTCCCATTACGATGATTTGTTCAAGAAATATGCTCCCGAAATAGACTGGGACTGGCGTCTGCTGGCGTCTCTGGCGTATACAGAATCCAACTTCGACTCCACTGCCGTATCTTGGGCGGGTGCCAGGGGGCTGATGCAACTGATGCCTGCCACAGCCAGGGCTATGGGGCTACCCGAAGGAAAGGAACAGAACCCTGAAGAGAGCATAAAGGCTGCCGTGAAATACATAGGCGCCACAGCCAAAAGTTTTTCCAAGATACCCCAGGAAGAACGCATCAACTTTGTGCTGGCATCTTATAATTCCGGTATCGGCCATGTGCTGGATGCCATGGCACTGGCCGAAAAATACGGCAAAAACAAATATGTCTGGCGTGATAATGTAGAAAACTTCATTCTGCTAAAAAGCAATGAGGAATACTTCACCGACCCCGTTTGCAAAAACGGCTACTTCCGTGGCATCGAAACTTATAACTTCGTAAGGGATATTACGTCACGCTTCGAGCAATACAAGAAGAAGATAAAAAAATAGGGATTAAGGATTAATCCTTAATCCTTATTTTCCTTCCTATTTAAAACAGATTCAGTTTGTTCTTTCTCGCTTCTTCCAGGGAAACGGTTGTCACTTGTTTCTCCCGGTTCTTTTCGCACAACTGCCGATACTTCTCATGCAGTTCTTCTTCCAGCTCCTCCTTTGTCTTAGGATTCATCAGCTTGGCTGCTACTGTAGCATTCTGTGAAGCGTCCTTCAGATGGATTACGGGAGCATGATAGACCGGAGCAATTTTCAGAGCTGTGTGAAGCGGTGAAGTCGTGGCACCACCTATCAGCAGAGGAACGTCCAGACCTGCCTTTTCCAGCTCAATGGCTACATGCACCATTTCATCCAGCGAAGGGGTTATCAAGCCACTCAATCCTATCATGTCTACCTTTTCCTCTATGGCATGCTGTACAATGGTTTCGGCAGGCACCATGACGCCAAGGTCTATTATTTCGTAGCCGTTGCATGCCATTACTACCGAGACTATATTCTTGCCAATGTCGTGCACATCACCTTTCACCGTAGCCAGTAGTACCTTCCCGGCAGCAGTCGCACCTTCTTCTTTCTCCGACTCGATTACGGGCTGGAGGATGGCAACCGCCCTCTTCATGGTGCGCGCCGTCTTCACTACTTGCGGCAGGAACATCTTGCCTGCCCCAAACAAGTCGCCGACATGATTCATGCCTGCCATCAACGGACCTTCAATGATGGAAACAGCCTTGGGATACAGCTTCAGCGCTTCGGCAAGGTCTTCTTCCAGATAATCGCCGATACCCTTTGTCAAGGCGTACTTCAACCGCTCTTCCACAGAAGTCCTCCTCTCTCCAGGCAAGTTGGGAATGGGCGGCAGCCTGCCGCTCTCCTCCGGAAGTTTTTGCCGCCTCTGCTTCCGCTTTCAAGCGTTCGGCAGTTTCTATCAGGCGCTCAGCAGCATCGGGACGACGGTTCAAGACCACATCCTCTATGCGCTCCAATATATCAGCGGGAATATCGGTGTAAAGAACGGAGGTAGCCGGATTGACGATACCCATATCCATGCCCTCGCGGATGGCATAGTAAAGGAATACGGCATGCATCGCCTCGCGAATGTAATTATTGCCGCGGAAAGAGAAGGAAAGGTTACTCACTCCTCCACTGACATGCGCACCGGGCAGATTCTTGCGTATCCATCCGGTGGCACGGATAAAGTCTACAGCATAATTGTTGTGCTCGTCCATACCGGTTGCCACGGCAAGTACATTCGGGTCGAAAATTATATCATGGGGATTGAAACCTATCTTGTCCACCAAAAGACGGTATGCCCGTTCGCAGACCTCAATCTTACGTTCGTACGTGTCTGCCTGCCCTTTTTCATCAAAAGCCATCACCACGGTCGCCGCACCATATTGCTTGATGGTACGCGCATGCTCCAGGAATTTATCTTCCCCCTCCTTCAAGGAGATGGAGTTGACGATGGACTTGCCTTGCAAGCATTTCAATCCGGCCACAATCACTTCCCACTTAGAGGAGTCTATCATGACGGGAACACGGGCAATCTCCGGTTCCGAAGCTATCAGATGGAGGAAAGTCGTCATCTCTGTCCGGGCATCCAGCAGTCCGTCATCCATATTGATGTCGATGACCTGCGCACCGTCTTCCACCTGCCGGCGAGCGATGCTGAGCGCCTCGTCGTATTTCTTTTCATTAATCAGACGCAGGAATTTGCGCGAACCTGCCACATTGCAGCGTTCACCCACATTCACGAAGTTGTTTTCCGGCTTCACTTCCAGAAGTTCAAGCCCGGAGAGCCAAAGATTTTCCGGTCTGGGAACCGGCTGATGGGGCGTTGCACCGGCAATCAGCGAGGAGTACTCGGCAATGTAGGCATCTGTCGTTCCGCAACAACCACCGATAATATTCACCAATCCCTCATGGATATACTCTTTTACTTCATGTGCCATATCGGCAGGAGTCTGGTCGTATGTGCCCAAACTGTTGGGCAGTCCGGCGTTGGGATAAGCACTGATATAATAAGGTGCACGGACAGCAAGCTGCTCCAGGAAAGGTTTCAGCTGGCGGGCGCCAAAGGAGCAGTTCAACCCAACTGAAAAAATATCGGCATGTTGCACGGAGGCGAGAAAAGCATCCAAAGTTTGTCCCGACAGAGTACGCCCTCCAATATCAGAAACAGTCACAGAGAGCATCAAGGGTACATGAACTCCTACAGTTTCCATCGCCTGCCCGGCGGCAAAAATAGCAGCCTTGGCATTCAGCGTATCAAAAATGGTTTCTATCAGCAAAGCATCCACACCACCTTCGAGCAATGCTTCCATCTGCTCACGGTAGGCATCGGCCAGTTCATCGTAGCTCAAGGCACGAAAGGCCGGATTGTTCACATCGGGACTCATGGAGCAGGTCTTGTTCGTCGGTCCTACGGAGCCTGCCACAAAACGGGGTTTGTCGGGAGTAAGAGAAGTAAACTCATCTGCCACTTTGCGTGCCAGGCGCACTGCGGCAAGATTCATCTCACGCACATAGTCCTGCACATGATAATCGGCCATACTGACGCGGGTGGAACTGAATGTATTTGTTTCGATAATATCTGCACCTGCCGCCAGATACTTGCGGTGAATGTCTTGTATCACATCGGGGCGTGTCAGACAAAGCAAGTCATTGTTACCTTTCATCTGTCCGAGAATCTGCGAGAAGCGTTCACCCCGAAAATCTCCCTCTGTCAAGTTGTATTGCTGTATCATGGTGCCCATTGCACCATCCAAAATAAGGATGCGCTCACGCACCAAACTACCAAGTTTACTCATATTATCTTTTAAACATACGCGCCATATCGCGTTTGTCATCTTTTTCCTTCAGTGATTCGCGCTTATCATATTGCTTCTTACCTTTGGCAAGAGCCACCACAAGTTTGGCCAGCCCTTTTTCATTGATAAACAAGCGCACGGGAACAATGGTGAAACCCGGATCTTTCGTGCCGCGCATCAGTTTTTCAAGTTCCTTCTTATTCAACAAAAGCTTGCGCTCCCTGCGTGCATTGTGGTTGTTGTACGAACCATAGAAGTATTCGGCCACATGCATGTTCTTCACCCACAATTCGCCGTTGGCAAAGTAACAGAACGTATCGACTAAGCTTGCTTTCCCCAACCGGATGGACTTGATTTCTGTGCCCGTAAGCACAATGCCGGCCGTATAGGTGTCCGTCAGTTCGTAATCGAACGTAGCACGCTTATTCTTTATATTTACAGGAGCTTGTTTCATAACATTTATCAGTTTAGCACTACCGTCAGCTTATTGAATATCCATTCAATGGCCACCGGACAAGCTATTAACAAAATAGAAGAAAGAATGGTGAAACGCAAACGGTCTTTTTCCGCTATCTGCATCACCTTTTTGCTTCCTTCCCACACAACATACACGATATAGAATTGGAGCAACAGAGCCATAATGCCGAAATCAGGCAATATGCCGATAACAATCCTCAGCATGAACACCACTACCAGTGCATAACCTGCAAACTGTTGCGCCAAAGGAATATCACTGTCCAGCATAAACATGCGGACACGCAACCCATTGATGAGATAGGCTGCCAAAAAATATCCTCCAAACAAGGATACAGCCACCGCACAGCATTGTGTCATGGCATATTGAAAGCTTTGCGGCCCGTCCCATCCCATCTTCATCAAAGAGCCGATGAAAACGGACAACCCGCATAAACCAATCATAGGATAGACAAAAGCAGTAAATACTTTTCGCCTATCCTCTAAACTAATTTCCTCCCAGGCACGAGCCGGAGAGGAAATCAGTAGTATTGCTATATGAAATAAATCTTTGTAATTCAATATCAATTTATTGATTAGTAGACGCAATTTTGTATTCTACAGTATATTCCGTATAGTTTTCCGGTATTTCTGTATTGCTATTATTTCCACTTTCATGCGACTTAATAACTAATTTAGTAGGAAGATTTCCTGCTTTTTCTTTAAACCTTTCTAAAGCATTTTTTATATCATACCCATACCAATTAGAATAATAAACATCTGTCTTATCATCAGCACCCTTATCATGACGTAGATAGAAAACAAGGTCTGTGGCCCCTGCTTCAATTTCATCCAGTACACAAGCTAAAGCAAATTTATGCATCTTAAACTTATCGTTGTCATTTTGCAGTCTCCAAGCTATAGGAGTTACAAGTATATCCTTGTTATACAAAAATGGCTGAACTGACCCATTTTCCAATTTCAAAGTTATCACCGGTGCTGTTTCCGGCGCATCAACAACCAAGCTTTCTGCTGTCATTGATACGACAGCGTTTGCAAAAGAAATAGGCTGAAAATTCTTCAAAGTGAAGTTGGTAGTTTTAGATTTTTCATTCGTCTCAGGTTCTATGCTCTTTCCTAAGATGATTCCCATTCGAGAATCTGAAATCTTCAAACTCGAATTTGCCTCAAATTGAGTAACAGAAGCCGATGTAGGTTGATAAGTGTTACCCGCAGCATCTTCAAAAGAGAGTAATCCCATATAGTTATTCACTAAAACCATGCCATAAATGTCATCATACTCTCCGTCATCTGAATTCAGACACGAAGTAAACGCAATGCCCATCAACAATGTCAAGGCAACCATCAAGAATTTTAATTGTTTCATCTTTCCTATAAATATTAGAGTTTGCAAATTTAGATAAAAGAATTGAGTAATATAGCACTCTCCTCGTTTTTTCATTGTTTTTAAGATTAAATGAAAGATTCTAAATACTGCATGTCACAGTGATATTTAACATTTATATCAGTTAATCCACACTACACAATCTTGGCAAACAGCTCCAAATGCTCATCCACATAGCCGGCAACCAAAGCTGTATATTCCTCCTCTTTTCCAAAAATTCATCTTCCAGTTCATCGAAAGCCTCATATTGCTCGTACATTGCCATAAACTCCTCGTCTGTGCGTTCACGTTCCAAGTCGCCACGATGGCTATCGTATATTTTCTTGGCAGCATAAACCAACTTACTCAAATCGCCCACTCCCCACAAACGCATCACTTTGGCAAACGGATTGTCGAAAATATAACCGCCATAACCATTTTGAATCAGTTGGCAGAAGCCCCCTTCCATCACTTCATCACGGAATATCTGATAGGCCAACAATGAATGCTGTTCACCGGTAAGCAAAGACATCGTCCCGGCAGTCATTTCTCCGCCTATTTCTTTCTTATAAGCACCGGTGAATACGCCGATGAATGCATCCATCCCTTCACCGGCAGCCTGGCGCAATGCCACATCTGTAACTTCTATCATAGTTTGTATTTTATTTAATTGTGCCACAAAGGTAAGACTTTGCAGCCATAGTCAAACACGGACTCCCCTTTATTTTCTTCGCCTTGCCAACCAGTTGGCAGGATTTTGCCTTACCATTGGCAAGACTTTGCCACCGCGTTGGCAAAACTTTGCCATAGGCATGGCAAAAGTTTGCCAAGACGCAAGCAAGGGGTTGGCAAAATTACTTCCTGATTAACAAGCACATACCCTATTGATTCACAAATCCTATCAGAGACGAGAAAAAACAGTCAACTGCAAACTCCACTTTACATTCCGCAGAAATTCAGCTTCTTATTACTTCTTTTTAATAAAAAAGTCAAATTGAACAGTTGGCAGAAACGGGGAAAACAACTAACTTTGCACCCGACTAATAAAAGTGGACTACGTTTTTTTTAATTATATCACTTAAAAAAAGAGCTAATTATGACTTATTCACACGAAGTGGAACACATGTGTGTTGTAAAGAAGGGTCCTAACCACGGACCGGCTCCCATACCCGAAGAAGGCAAATGGGTAAAATCTAAAGAAATCGTTGATATTTCAGGTTTGACACACGGTATCGGTTGGTGTGCTCCTCAGCAAGGTGCTTGTAAATTAACCCTCAATGTAAAGGAAGGCGTTATCCAGGAAGCTTTGGTTGAGACTATCGGATGTTCCGGTATGACTCACTCTGCTGCTATGGCATCAGAAATCCTTCCGGGAAAAACGATCCTCGAAGCATTGAACACTGACCTTGTTTGCGACGCAATCAACACAGCTATGCGCGAACTCTTCCTGCAAATCGTTTACGGACGTACTCAGTCTGCTTTCTCTGAAGGCGGTTTGATTATTGGAGCCGGCTTGGAAGACTTGGGTAAAGGTCTGCGCAGCCAGGTAGGCACATTATACGGAACGTTGGCTAAGGGTTCTCGTTACTTGGAAATGGCAGAAGGTTACATCAAGACTATCGCTTTGGACAAGAACGACGAAATCTGCGGTTACGAATTTGTTCATCTGGGCAAGTTTATGGATGAAATCAAGAAAGGTACAGACGCCAATGAAGCATTGAAGAAAGTTACCGGTACATACGGCCGCTTCACTGAAGAGCAAGGTGCAGTTAAACACATTGACCCACGTCACGAATAATATAAGGAGGAAAGAAATATGATTAGAGAAGTGAAATTTGAAAGCCAAGACCGTCGTATCAAGCAGATTCTTGCTGCATTGAACGCAAACGGTATCAAAGACATCGAAGAAGCTAATGCTATCTGCGAAGCTCATGGTCTCGATCCTTATAAGACTTGTGAAGAAACTCAGCCTATCTGTTTCGAAAATGCAAAGTGGGCCTACGTTGTAGGTTGCGCCATCGCCATTAAGAAGGGCTGCAAGAACGCTGCTGAAGCTGCCGAAGCTATCGGTATCGGTCTGCAGGCATTCTGTATCCCGGGTTCTGTAGCTGACGACCGCAAGGTTGGTATCGGTCATGGTAACTTGGCAGCTATGTTGCTGCGCGAGGAGACTAAGTGCTTCGCTTTCTTGGCAGGTCACGAGTCATTCGCTGCTGCCGAAGGTGCTATCAAGATTGCCGCTAAAGCTGACAAGTACGTAAAGAGCCTCTGCGTTGCATCCTGAACGGTCTTGGCAAGGACGCTGCACAGATTATCTCTCGTATCAACGGCTTTACATACGTTCAGACTCAATTCGACTACTATACAGGTGAACTGAAAGTAGTTCGTGAAATCGCATACAGCGACGGTCCTCGTGCCAAAGTAAAATGCTACGGTGCAGACGATGTTCGCGAAGGTGTGGCTATCATGTGGAAAGAAGGCGTGGATGTATCTATCACTGGTAACTCTACGAATCCGACCCGCTTTCAACACCCGGTTGCAGGTACTTATAAGAAAGAACGCGTATTGGCTGGCAAGCCGTACTTCTCAGTGGCATCCGGTGGTGGTACTGGTCGTACTCTGCACCCGGACAACATGGCTGCCGGACCGGCTTCTTACGGTA